>JADMIO012815571.1_pt1 | contig 129078 bp, 65 predicted proteins | sample 8958161 | NCBI WGS metagenome assembly JADMIO01 (sample SAMN16585339, study PRJNA669376) | soil metagenome | isolation source: Crop rotation soil | place: USA: Cullars Rotation, Alabama | collected 2011
ATCAGACCGACGATACGAGTGGGACCGTGGTCCCAGACTAATAATCAGACCGACGATACGAGTGGGACCGTGGTCCCAGTCTGATTATCAGACCGACGATACAAGTGGAACAGTTATGCCCGGGAATTCCTGCAGGATCGATCCGCTCGAGAAGCTTTCTAGTGGTACCAACCCAGGCAGGTAGCACAGTGCGCGCCCACTGCCTTACGGATAGCACGACGCATCTTCGCCGCAGCGTTGTTCCCACGGGCGATAGCAGCACGCCGCTTCGCATGGCTCTTCACACTGCGCTGTGCCTGATAGGTGGCGTGGTGCTGAGCACAGCGCCCACCATGAGTAGCCCAGTCCCTACAGTCGAGACACCGGGTACGCATAGGGCACCCCCCCCCCCCTTCCGGGGACACCCCCCTATCCGTCGACACCCCCCTACCTACTCACGTGAGTAGGCTGGGCGCGGCAGCGCTAGAAGCGACCGCCCGTCATGAAGTGGGCAGTGAGCCAACCCATGAAGGCCAGTAGCGCAAAGCGTCGAGCACGCACCCAACCCGAAGGCTTGCCTGTACTGCCGCTTTGCGTGGCGAACCATGACCAGACGTGTTCGCTCAGCGTGTCGCCCGGCTTCTTATTGAAGAGCGCTCGACCCTCAATGACGCCGAACGCGGCAAGCCATGCGAGCCAAGCGATTGTGTATCCGCTCATTGAGCCCCCCGACGGATTCGAACCGCCGACCCCCTGATTACGAAACAGGCGCTCTAACCGAACTGAGCTAGGGAGGCAACGCCGGTCGCTCAACCCTGGGAGAGATCAGGGGAGTGACCGGCCTGAGTGGGTAGCGCTCGACGCCGTTCCTTAGCGGTGCTTGATGCGTGGCGCGTAAACCCCTCTACCTATATGAAGGTTGTCGGCAACCTGATTCGGGGTCACAGCGAAGGGCGCCCGGGTGACGCTGTGATGAAGTGGCGTGAAGTCTGGATTACCCAATGAGAAGTCATTAGGAATGTGTGTTTCGAGTCATTCCGTCACAGCATCACTTCCCCCAGGTCAACGGCTCGCCCCGCTGTGCTGTGGTGACGGAGTCACTGTTACTTAGGCTAACTAACTAAACCGAGACAAGAGAAATGGGCCGACCGGGGGACCGGCCGACCCTTCCCGCTGCCCCAGGAAGCCCGCTGTGCGCCCGTCTCAGCGCCTAACAGGCTTCCCGGGTGTCTCGCTACGCCGCTACGTCTTCCGTGCCGTCCTGGGCGTCGTCTTCGTCGTCGTCGGTCGGCGGCTTCGCCCACGTGATCGAAGCGCGCTTCTCGATGGGCGTTCCCTGCCCCCTGCCCGTAGTCGACTTCGTGACAACGATCTTGTCTACGAAGAGCCCGACGAACACGCGCTTGTCGTCTACTGACGCGCGCCCCCACCACGACTTAGGGCCGGTCGGGTCAGCGTCGGCGTCTTCGGGGAACCATTGGTCAAGGGGAAGCTTCGGGGCTTCGGCGGCTTCAAGTTCGGCAAGCCGCTCTTCCGCCCCTTGCTGCCGGAGCGTCAGCGCTGCCTGTTGCTTCCGGAAGTGCTTCCTGCCAACGGGTCCGTCGTACGCGCCTGCCGCGCGGTCTTCGTACAGCTCTTCAAGGGCGTTCAGGGCGTCGGCGCGCTCCGCAACAAGGTTCGCCCGTTCGCCGCTCTTCTCAGGCGCCTCAGTGAGCTTGCCGAAGCGTCGGGCGGCTTCCCACAGAAGCGCCAACGTCTCTTCGTCGCCTTCGGCGTGCCTGATCTTGTTGAAGATGCGTTCCGCAACGAACTTGTCGAGTGCCGCCATGCTGACGTTGCACGTGCCTTCGTGCTGCCCAGGTGCGGACGGGTCGACCACCTTCCGGCGACGGCAGCGGTAAGAGTCCTTGATCGATTCTTCCCCGCGCTTCGAAGTCATGACGGCGCCACACTCGCAGTACAGCTTGTCCATGGCGGACAGAATGGCTTGCCCCCGGGAAAGCCCCTTGCCGCGCCCCCTGCCGTCCAACCACGCCTGAAGCTCATACCACTCAGCGGGCTCGATGATCGGTCCGCAATCAAGCTCGACCGGCCGGAGCGTGATCGGGTCGCGCTGAATGCGGTAACCCTCAATCTTCGTGGTCGGCGTGCCGTCCGGCTTCTTCTTGTAGATCACCTCAGCGGCGAAGCCCGCAATACGCGGGTCCCGAAGGATTCGCATAACGGTTGCCGGGTCCCAGGCGCTTGAAGCGGTCTTCTTCCCAATCGTCTCGCCCCGGGTCGGCACGGCGTCAGCGTCCATGCGCTTACAAAGCCCCGTGATGCTGCCCGGGTGAATGGCGGCTTGACTGCCCGGCTTGAAGGGAAGGTGTTTGTGCGTCTTGATCTCACGCCACCACCACCGGATTACGTCGGGCTCGAACTCGAAGGGTCCGGTAAGGGGAGTGGTCGAGTGCGCAAGCTTGTTGATGACGACATTGACCATTCGGCCGTTGCGCGTGATCTCCTTCGTCTCCGAAACAAGCTCGAAGCCGTAAGGCGCCTTCCCGCCGACGTACCCGCCCAATTCGCGCTGAAGGTTCTTCGTGTCGAGAATCTTCGCCGACTTCAGCGAAGATTCTTTGTGCGACGCGTCGAGCCGCATAATCAGGTGAATCAGGTCCATGACGTTTCCCTGCCGGAAGACGCCTTCCTGAGTGGAAACAATCGTCACGCCCAGGGCGAGCAATTCCGAGACAATCGGAATCGCGTCCATGACCTTCAGGCGCGAGAAGCGCGACACGTCATAGACAATGATCATGTTGAGCCGCCCGGCGCGGCATTCGTTCAGGATGCGTTCGAACTCCGGGCGCTCCGCCGTCCCGAACGCCGACGTGCCCGGCGCTTCGCTGAAATGCCCGACGAACCTGAACCGGCCCCCGTCGCGCTCGACTTCGCGCTGAAGGTCGGCCGCCTTGTCTTCGTTGGCGCTACGCTGTGTCGCTGGGCTTGCTGCGCTCGAATTCTCGCGCTCGCGCGACTGACGGTCGTAAGCACCCGCGTACGTGTCCACCCCGGTCACAACCCCTTGTGTCATGTCGGCGACCCTACGCCCCCAACTGAGAGAACTCAAAGGTTACCCCAGTTGGGGCACTACTCCCGAAAACCGCTTCTGACCTGGGAAAACGTGAAGCCCCGGGGCATCCGCTGAGGGTTGCCGCCGGGGCTTCGGTGTGTCCGTCAGTACGGGCCATAGAGGGGCGTCGTGTAACCCACCCAGGGCGATTGCTCCGGCACGGGGAAGCCGCGCCACGCCTTCGGGACGTCGCGGTGAGTTCAGGCTTTTTCATATCTCATTGCCCCCGGACGAGCGTCTGCTCCGCCATTCGCCGTCCGCCGTGCCAATCGGATCAGCCGTCCAAATGCGGGATTTTCGTTAGTCGGAGGCCAAACGGCATTGAGCGTCAGCATATCATCAGCGAGCTGAAGAAAGACAATCCCCGATCCGCTCCACGTGTTGCCCCAGCAATCAGCGCGACCTTGCCCCTCCAACGTCATCTCGTTCTCCGCTCATGAGCTCAGCCACTGGCGAGCGGCATCGCATTCTTCGCATCCCGCCTCTGGCGGATGCAGGAAGATCAACGGATCTCGGCCCAGTTGACCCAGGGCTGTCGCCACAATGTCGCGGGAGCGGATCAACCGAGCAAAGGCATGACCGACTGGACCTTCCTTCTGAAGGCTCTTCTCCTTGAGCCACCTGTCCGCCAAGGCAAAGCGCTCACAGCAGTGGTCATTCTCGAGATAATCGACGCGTACCAACTTGCCATCCTGAAGAATGGTGCAGTGTCTCGGCACCCCATAGGGAACCTTTGCCATCAACTCGGCAAGATGCAGCGTCGTGTTGGCATCGTGTCCCACGCCGAGGAGAAGTACCTGCCCATCGAGTTCATGGACACGGGCGACCGGGCTTGCAGGCGAGTGAGGTGGCAGGGGCAATGGATCAGAGATGATCTGCTCTGCCTGTGGCCCCGCTGCCGCAAAGGCAAATGGATGGGCGCTGCGCTTTACATTTGGCAGGCGCCAGAATGTGTCAGAGACAACTCCAAGGTCCGGTGTAACGGGCGACGTGGCAGGATCGAACGGCTCGTCGTCCAGACCTGACCACGAGGGCATGACGAGCGTCCCTCCCGGACCCAGCGCAGCACGCAGGGCCTCGATCAGTCCAAGTGGCCCATCTTCGAGGGGCCGGACGCTACGGAAGGAGCTGTGGACCAGCAGCACACCGCCGGGGGTAACCCCAAGGTTGAGAAGCTGACCGATGAGCTCGGCTTTTCGCCATTCGTATTGCACGACATTGCACTCCACCGCTGATGACATCAGTCGATCATAGCACGATCAACGGCACTGTTGCAAATAGTCGGTGGTGATAAACTTATCATCCCCTTTTGCTGATGGAGCTGCACATGAACCCATTCAAAGGCCGGCATTTTCAGCGTGACATCATTCTGTGGGCCGTACGCTGGTACTGCAAATACGGCATCAGTTACCGTGAGCTGCAGGTCGACGGATCTTTTCCGCTGCATAACCCTGCTTCGGGGTCATTATAGCGATTTTTTCGGTATATCCATCCTTTTTCGCACGATATACAGGATTTTGCCAAAGGGTTCGTGTAGACTTTCCTTGGTGTATCCAACGGCGTCAGCCGGGCAGGATAGGTGAAGTAGGCCCACCCGCGAGCGGGTGTTCCTTCTTCACTGTCCCTTATTCGCACCTGGCGGTGCTCAACGGGAATCCTGCTCTGCGAGGCTGGCCGGCTACCGCCGGCGTAACAGATGAGGGCAAGCGGATGGCTGATGAAACCAAGCCAACCAGGAAGGGCAGCCCACCTATCAAGGTGTACTGCCTTCCAGACGAACGAAGAGCGATTGAGGAAAAGGCGGCGGCGGCCGAGAGAGAATATTCAGGCCAGTTATGCTTTCTGGCCTGTAACAAAGGACATTAAGTAAAGACAGATAAACGTAGACTAAAACGTGGTCGCATCAGGGTGCTGGCTTTTCAAGTTCCTTAAGAATGGCCTCAATTTTCTCTATACACTCAGTTGGAACACGAGACCTGTCCAGGTTAAGCACCATTTTATCGCCCTTATACAATACTGTCGCTCCAGGAGCAAACTGATGTCGTGAGCTTAAACTAGTTCTTGATGCAGATGACGTTTTAAGCACAGAAGTTAAAAGAGTGATAACTTCTTCAGCTTCAAATATCACCCCAGCTTTTTTCTGCTCATGAAGGTTAGATGCCTGCTGCTTAAGTAATTCCTCTTTATCTGTAAAGGCTTTTTGAAGTGCATCACCTGACCGGGCAGATAGTTCACCGGGGTGAGAAAAAAGAGCAACAACTGATTTAGGCAATTTGGCGGTGTTGATACAGCGGGTAATAATCTTACGTGAAATATTTTCCGCATCAGCCAGCGCAGAAATATTTCCAGCAAATTCATTCTGCAATCGGCTTGCATAACGCTGACCACGTTCATAAGCACTTGTTGGGCGATAATCGTTACCCAATCTGGATAATGCAGCCATCTGCTCATCATCCAGCTCGCCAACCAGAACACGATAATCACTTTCGGTAAGTGCAGCAGCTTTACGACGGCGACTCCCATCGGCAATTTCTATGACACCAGATACTCTTCGACCGAACGCCGGTGTCTGTTGACCAGTCAGTAGAAAAGAAGGGATGAGATCATCCAGTGCGTCCTCAGTAAGCAGCTCCTGGTCACGTTCATTACCTGACCATACCCGAGAGGTCTTCTCAACACTATCACCCCGGAGCACTTCAAGAGTAAACTTCACATCCCGACCACATACAGGCAAAGTAATGGCATTACCGCGAGCCATTACTCCTACGCGCGCAATTAACGAATCCACCATCGGGGCAGCTGGTGTCGATAACGAAGTATCTTCAACCGGTTGAGTATTGAGCGTATGTTTTGGAATAACAGGCGCACGCTTCATTATCTAATCTCCCAGCGTGGTTTAATCAGACGATCGAAAATTTCATTGCAGACAGGTTCCCAAATAGAAAGAGCATTTCTCCAGGCACCAGTTGAAGAGCGTTGATCAATGGCCTGTTCAAAAACAGTTCTCATCCGGATCTGACCTTTACCAACTTCATCCGTTTCACGTACAACATTTTTTAGAACCATGCTTCCCCAGGCATCCCGAATTTGCTCCTCCATCCACGGGGACTGAGAGCCATTACTATTGCTGTATTTGGTAAGCAAAATACGTACATCAGGCTCGAACCCTTTAAGATCAACGTTCTTGAGCAGATCACGAAGCATATCGAAAAACTGCAGTGCGGAGGTGTAGTCAAACAACTCAGCAGGCGTGGGAACAATCAGCACATCAGCAGCACATACGACATTAATCGTGCCGATACCCAGGTTAGGCGCGCTGTCAATAACTATGACATCATAGTCATGAGCAACAGTTTCAATGGCCAGTCGGAGCATCAGGTGTGGATCGGTGGGCAGTTTACCTTCATCAAATTTGCCCATTAACTCAGTTTCAATACGGTGCAGAGCCAGACAGGAAGGAATAATGTCAAGCCCCGGCCAGCAAGTGGGCTTTATTGCATAAGTGACATCGTCCTTTTCCCCAAGATAGAAAGGCAGGAGAGTGTCTTCTGCATGAATATGAAGATCTGGTACCCATCCGTGATACATTGAGGCTGTTCCCTGGGGGTCGTTACCTTCCACGAGCAAAACACGTAGCCCCTTCAGAGCCAGATCCTGAGCAAGATGAACAGAAACTGAGGTTTTGTAAACGCCTCCTTTATGGGCAGCAACCCCGATCACCGGTGGAAATACGTCTTCAGCACGTCGCAATCGCGTACCAAACACATCACGCATATGATTAATTTGTTCAATTGTATAACCAACACGTTGCTCAACCCGTCCTCGAATTTCCATATCCGGGTGCGGTAGTCGCCCTGCTTTCTCGGCATCTCTGATAGCCTGAGAAGAAACCCCAACTAAATCCGCTGCTTCACCTATTCTCCAGCGCCGGGTTATTTTCCTCGCTTCCGGGCTGTCATCATTAAACTGTGCAATGGCGATAGCCTTCGTCATTTCATGACCAGCGTTTATGCACTGGTTAAGTGTTTCCATGAGTTTCATTCTGAACATCCTTTAATCATTGCTTTGCGTTTTTTTATTAAATCTTGCAATTTACTGCAAAGCAACAACAAAATCGCAAAGTCATCAAAAAACCGCAAAGTTGTTTAAAATAAGAGCAACACTACAAAAGGAGATAAGAAGAGCACATACCTCAGTCACTTATTATCACTAGCGCTCGCCGCAGCCGTGTAACCGAGCATAGCGAGCGAACTGGCGAGGAAGCAAAGAAGAACTGTTCTGTCAGATAGCTCTTACGCTCAGCGCAAGAAGAAATATCCACCGTGGGAAAAACTCCAGGTAGAGGTACACACGCGGATAGCCAATTCAGAGTAATAAACTGTGATAATCAACCCTCATCAATGATGACGAACTAACCCCCGATATCAAGTCACATGACGAAGGGAAAGAGAAGGAAATCAACTGTGACAAACTGCCCTCAAATTTGGCTTCCTTAAAAATTACAGTTCAAAAAGTATGAGAAAATCCATGCAGGCTGAAGGAAACAGCAAAACTGTGACAAATTACCCTCAGTAGGTCAGAACAAATGTGACGAACCACCCTCAAATCTGTGACAGATAACCCTCAGACTATCCTGTCGTCATGGAAGTGATATCGCGGAAGGAAAATACGATATGAGTCGTCTGGCGGCCTTTCTTTTTCTCAATGTATGAGAGGCGCATTGGAGTTCTGCTGTTGATCTCATTAACACAGACCTGCAGGAAGCGGCGGCGGAAGTCAGGCATACGCTGGTAACTTTGAGGCAGCTGGTAACGCTCTATGATCCAGTCGATTTTCAGAGAGACGATGCCTGAGCCATCCGGCTTACGATACTGACACAGGGATTCGTATAAACGCATGGCATACGGATTGGTGATTTCTTTTGTTTCACTAAGCCGAAACTGCGTAAACCGGTTCTGTAACCCGATAAAGAAGGGAATGAGATATGGGTTGATATGTACACTGTAAAGCCCTCTGGATGGACTGTGCGCACGTTTGATAAACCAAGGAAAAGATTCATAGCCTTTTTCATCGCCGGCATCCTCTTCAGGGCGATAAAAAACCACTTCCTTCCCCGCGAAACTCTTCAATGCCTGCCGTATATCCTTACTGGCTTCCGCAGAGGTCAATCCGAATATTTCAGCATATTTAGCAACATGGATCTCGCAGATACCGTCATGTTCCTGTAGGGTGCCATCAGATTTTCTGATCTGGTCAACGAACAGATACAGCATACGTTTTTGATCCCGGGAGAGACTATATGCCGCCTCAGTGAGGTCGTTTGACTGGACGATTCGCGGGCTATTTTTACGTTTCTTGTGATTGATAACCGCTGTTTCCGCCATGACAGATCCATGTGAAGTGTGACAAGTTTTTAGATTGTCACACTAAATAAAAAAGAGTCAATAAGCAGGGATAACTTTGTGAAAAAACAGCTTCTTCTGAGGGCAATTTGTCACAGGGTTAAGGGCAATTTGTCACAGACAGGACTGTCATTTGAGGGTGATTTGTCACACTGAAAGGGCAATTTGTCACAACACCTTCTCTAGAACCAGCATGGATAAAGGCCTACAAGGCGCTCTAAAAAAGAAGATCTAAAAACTATAAAAAAAATAATTATAAAAATATCCCCGTGGATAAGTGGATAACCCCAAGGGAAGTTTTTTCAGGCATCGTGTGTAAGCAGAATATATAAGTGCTGTTCCCTGGTGCTTCCTCGCTCACTCGACCGGGAGGGTTCGAGAAGGGGGGGCACCCCCCTTCGGCGTGCGCGGTCACGCGCACAGGGCGCAGCCCTGGTTAAAAACAAGGTTTATAAATATTGGTTTAAAAGCAGGTTAAAAGACAGGTTAGCGGTGGCCGAAAAACGGGCGGAAACCCTTGCAAATGCTGGATTTTCTGCCTGTGGACAGCCCCTCAAATGTCAATAGGTGCGCCCCTCATCTGTCAGCACTCTGCCCCTCAAGTGTCAAGGATCGCGCCCCTCATCTGTCAGTAGTCGCGCCCCTCAAGTGTCAATACCGCAGGGCACTTATCCCCAGGCTTGTCCACATCATCTGTGGGAAACTCGCGTAAAATCAGGCGTTTTCGCCGATTTGCGAGGCTGGCCAGCTCCACGTCGCCGGCCGAAATCGAGCCTGCCCCTCATCTGTCAACGCCGCGCCGGGTGAGTCGGCCCCTCAAGTGTCAACGTCCGCCCCTCATCTGTCAGTGAGGGCCAAGTTTTCCGCGAGGTATCCACAACGCCGGCGGCCGGCCGCGGTGTCTCGCACACGGCTTCGACGGCGTTTCTGGCGCGTTTGCAGGGCCATAGACGGCCGCCAGCCCAGCGGCGAGGGCAACCAGCCGAGGGCTTCGCCCTGTCGCTCGACTGCGGCGAGCACTACTGGCTGTAAAAGGACAGACCACATCATGGTTCTGTGTTCATTAGGTTGTTCTGTCCATTGCTGACATAATCCGCTCCACTTCAACGTAACACCGCACGAAGATTTCTATTGTTCCTGAAGGCATATTCAAATCGTTTTCGTTACCGCTTGCAGGCATCATGACAGAACACTACTTCCTATAAACGCTACACAGGCTCCTGAGATTAATAATGCGGATCTCTACGATAATGGGAGATTTTCCCGACTGTTTCGTTCGCTTCTCAGTGGATAACAGCCAGCTTCTCTGTTTAACAGACAAAAACAGCATATCCACTCAGTTCCACATTTCCATATAAAGGCCAAGGCATTTATTCTCAGGATAATTGTTTCAGCATCGCAACCGCATCAGACTCCGGCATCGCAAACTGCACCCGGTGCCGGGCAGCCACATCCAGCGCAAAAACCTTCGTGTAGACTTCCGTTGAACTGATGGACTTATGTCCCATCAGGCTTTGCAGAACTTTCAGCGGTATACCGGCATACAGCATGTGCATCGCATAGGAATGGCGGAACGTATGTGGTGTGACCGGAACAGAGAACGTCACACCGTCAGCAGCAGCGGCGGCAACCGCCTCCCCAATCCAGGTCCTGACCGTTCTGTCCGTCACTTCCCAGATCCGCGCTTTCTCTGTCCTTCCTGTGCGACGGTTACGCCGCTCCATGAGCTTATCGGGTCCACTCGCGAACGCAGAAAGGCCCACCCGAAGGTGAGCCAGTGTGATTACATTTGCGGCCTAACTGTGGCCAGTCCAGTTACGCTGGAGTCACTAGTATTTAGGTGACACTATAGAAGCGGCCGCGACAACTTGTCCACGTGGAATTCTAAGCTTAGGATCCCAATGTGCTGGAAAGGCGATCGGCAGCGCCTCTCTGGCTCCTCCTCCCCCTCCTCGCCGCCTGTGCCGCCGCGCCGACCGGCGAGCGGATCGCGCCGGAGGCTGGCATCCTCGATACCGAAGCGCTCGATGCCGAAGCGGCGCGGCTGATGAAGCGCGAGAACGTCCAGGGGCTGGCGCTCGCGGTCGTCGAAAACGGGCGCATCTCGCAGATCTCCGCCTACGGCGTGCGCAACGCGGAGCGGAACCTGCCGTTGACGAAGGACACCGTGATGTACGGCGCCTCGCTGACCAAGACGGCCTTCGCCTACATGGTGATGCAGCTCGTCGACGAGGGAGTGTTGGACCTCGACAAGTCGATCGCCGAGCTGCTGCCGCGGCCGCTCCCCGAGTACGAGGAGTTCGCCGACCTGGCGAACGACCCGCGCTGGCGGGCCCTGACGCCGCGCATCCTCCTGACCCACACCTCCGGGTTCGCCAACTTCCGCTGGCTGGAGGAGGACAGGCGGCTGCGCTTCCACGCCGATCCGGGTACCCGCTACGGCTATTCGGGCGAGGGCTTTTACATCCTGCAGCTCGTCCTCGAAGAGGGGCTCGGCCTGGACGTCGGCAAGGCGATGCAGGCCCGCGTCTTCGATCGCTTCGGCATGACCAGCACCAGCATGTCCTGGCGGCCCGACTTCGCGCAGAACCTCGCCGACGGTTACGGGCTCGACGGCAAGGTGGAGCCCCACGACGAGCGGAGCCGGGCCAGCGCCGCCGGCTCGATGGACACGACGATCGCCGATCAGGCGCGGCTGTGGTCCGGCATCATGCGCGGCGACGGTTTGAGCGCCGCCGCGCGCGCGGAGCTCATCCGGCCGCAGGTGGCGATCGCCTCGGCGCACCAGTTCCCCACGCTGATGACCGCTACCGATCCGCGCAACGCCGAGATCGGTCTCGCCGCCGGCCTCGGCCTCGTGACCTTCCGGGACACCACCGGCCCGGCCTGGTTCAAGGGCGGCCACAATGACACCACCGGCAACATGGTGATCTGCCTCGAAGCCAGGAAGCGCTGCGTCGTGCTGCTCTCGAACGACGTCCGCGCCGAGCGCATCTACCCAGAGCTGGCGCGGCTGGTTCTCGGCGAGACGAGGATGCCGTGGCGGTGGGAGTACGACTGGGTGGAAGCTGGCCATCCCTGAAGGCCGAGGAGGAAGCTGACCGCCAGGACCGGGCACGGGTCCTGCAGCGCCCGGTCGCCATGAGAACCCTACGCTGGACCTCACTGGCGACCGGCATCCTGGCCACATCCCTGCTGGCGGGCTGTATCACGGCGGGCCCCGGCTACTATCCGGACGATGACCCGGCCGACGGGTACAACCCCGACCGTGGCGGCTCGATCGAGGGGACGGTCACCCGCGTGAGCCCGGTCGACCACCGGATCGTCGTCAGCCGCTCGGACCGCTACGACCGCGGCGACCTGCGCAATAGTCGTGATGATCCGAGCCGGCGCAACGGGAACGACGGGGAGATGGCCTTCTACTACGACGATCGGACGGAGGTGGAGTACGCGGGGCGCACCTACCGCCCGCAGGATCTGGAGCAGGGCGACCGCATCCGGGCCGACGTGGCGGAAGCCGACTACCGGCTGATCGCCACTCAGATCGAGGTTCTCTACGACGTCAGCAGCGGCTCGCCGGCCGGCGGCTATGAGCAGCCTGGAGACCGCGATGGGTACGACCGCGGCGAGCACGGAGACCGCGATGACCGTGGCGCTCGTGGCGACCGTGGCGGATATGACGACCGGCACGATGGGCCCGGTGGCGTTGTTGGACCGGGTGGCGGTGTTGGAGATGCCGATCGCGCGACCGAGCTGCGAGGCACGGTGCGCTCGGTCGACCCGCGGGCTCGCACCTTCGAGGTCGATACTACGGGTTACGACACGGGTTACGACAATGGCTCCTCCCGGCGGCGCGCCGAGCTGGTCGTGGTGCGCTACGACGGTCGCACAATCGTCGAGTTCCAGGGGCAGACCTCGGCTCCCGAAGGCGGGACCTACAATCCCGAGAGCCTGGAGCGCGGCGACGTTGTGACGATCCAGGCACACGAGGTCGGCGGCGACAGGCCTGGCCTGCTGGCCGAACGGATCTCCGTCGTCGGCGAGAGCCAGCCGGTCCGCTGACGGGCGGTCGCAGCTCTCCGTAAAGGAGCACCTTTCGGGCGTGGTAACGTCCCGCGACCGGCCGGCGCCTACCGGTCCGGTCCTGACGATGAGCGTCCCCCCCCGACCGCCTCTCTGGGAAGAGAAGGTCTCACAGTTCTGCCTCTGGCAGTTCGCGCCGCGCCTGCCCGTGGAGGCGCTGCCGGACCCGCCGCGCTCGCTGGCGCCGTTCGAGCGCTTCGCCATCCCCCGGCTCGGGCGCGCCGGCTCGCTGGACGCCACCTGGTATCCGGCAGCAGCGGCGGCGGCGGCGGCCCCGGGCGCGGCTCGCGGCGCCGTCCTTCTGCTGCATCCGTGGATGGAGTGGGGCCAGTCGTACTTTCACCGCCGGGGGCGGATCGACGCCCTGCGGGAGGCCGGCTATCACGCTCTGACCTTCGACCTCGGCGGCTTCGGCCAGAGCGACGGGCCGGACGGGTATCCGGACCGCGACGTCGAGGAGGCCCTGGCGGCTCTGGCGCGGCGCGCCGGCGGCCTCCCCCTCCACCTCTGGGGCGTCTCGGCGGGCGGCTACTGGGCGCACTTTCCGCTGGCCCGGCGAGAGTGGGTGCGGGGCGCGATCTTCGAGGACGTCACCCCCCACCTGCAGCAGTGGTCGGAGCTGGCGATGCCGCAACTGGCACCGTTCTTCGCCTCGTTCCGCTGGACCACGCCGCGGGCCTACCCCTACCTCGACCTGCGCCGGCACGCCCCGGAGCTCAAGGTCGCGGCGACGGCCTACGTGGGGGGCGCGCTCGACTCCACCGTGCCGCCGGACGCCACCCGCGAGCTGGCGCGCCTCGCCGGCGGCGAGTGCCTGATCGTCCCCGGCGCGCCTCATCTCGCGGCGATCCGCCTCGCCCGCCGGCAGGTCGTCGCATTGGCCCTCGCCACCTTCGAGCGGGCGGCAGCTTCCGGCGGCCCGACCCGATGACCCTCCAGCGTTCGCCGTCGCCAGACCTCCTGGCGAGAGATCCCCTCCCCCCACCCCGGCCGTCGCTCCGGGAGGAGTTCGTCGCCCATCTCCTGCTGTGGGTGCTCGCGCCGCGCCTGCCGTTCTCCAGCACCTCCTCTCCACCCGCCACGCTGGAGCCCTACGAGCGCCTCACCATTCTCCGCAACGGCCGCGGCGGCACCCTCGCCGCCGCGTGGTTCCCCGCCCCTGCCGGAGCCCGCGGCGCCGTCCTCCTGGCCCACCCTTGGGTCGAGCACGGCCAGGCCTACTTTCTCCGCCGCGGGCGGATCGAGGCGCTGCGCGATGCGGGTTACCACGTCATGACTTTCGACCTCGGCGGCTTCGGCGGCAGCGACCTGCCGGACGCCTTCTTGGACCGCGACGTGGAGGACGCCTTGGACACTCTCGCGGGGCTCGCCGGCGACCTGCCGCTGAACGTCTGGGGAGTCTCCTCCGGAGGCTACTGGGCGCACCTGGTGCTGTCGCGGCGCGGCGGGGTGCACGGCGCGGTCTTCGAGGACGTCTCGCCGCACCTGCTCGAATGGTCGGCCCGCACCGCGCCCGCCTTCGCCTTCTGCTACGGGATCTTCCGCCGCTTCCTGCCGCGCGCCTATCGCTATCTCGACCTGCGCCGCCACGCCCCCACGCTCCAGGTCGCCGCGGCGGCCTACGTCGGGGGAGAGCTCGACGCCGGCGTGCCGCCGGACGACACCCGCGAGCTGGCGCGCCTGGCGGGAGCCGAATGCCTGATCGTCCCCGGGGCGCCCCACCTCGGGGCGATCAAGCTCGCCCGCCGTCAGGTGATCGACCTGGCCCTCGCCACCTTCGGGACAGCGCGCCGCGATCGAGAATGAGGTTTGGCGCCGCTTGCAACCTGGACTATTCTCGGCTGCGGAGGTGCTGACGATGGCGGTCCACTCCAAGTCCTACCTGAGCCCCCAGCAGTACCTGGCCCTCGAGCGGGTGGCCGAAGAGCGCAGCGAATACCTCGATGGCGAGATGATGGCGATGACCGGGGGGAGCCGGAACCACGGCCTGATCGCCGGCAACCTGGTGGGAGAGCTCCATTCGCAGCTGCGGGACCGGCCCTGCGAAGTCTATCCGGCCGACCTGCGGGTCCAGGTCTCAGAGACCGGCCTCTACACCTACCCGGACGTGGTCGTGGTCTGCGGCGAGGCCCGATTCGAGGACGACCAGCTCGACACCCTCCTCAACCCCACCGTGATCTTCGAGGTGCTCTCGCCGACCACCGAGCGCTACGACCGGGGAACGAAGTTCGAGCACTACCGCACGCTCGCCTCCCTCGCCGAGTACATCCTGGTATCCCAGGCGCGGCCACGGATCGAGCGGTTCCTCCGCCAGGCTGACGGCCGTTGGCTGTTCGACGACGCCGCAGGCCTCGATGCCGTGCTCGCCTTGCCGTCGATCGGCTGCGAGCTCAAGCTCGCGGAGGTCTACGCCAAAGTCCGTTTCCCCGGCGCCGAGACGGCGGCTCCGCCCTCCTGACCCAGGGCCGCCCTCTTCGCACGGTCAGCCGCCGCTCGGCCTACTTCGGCGGCCCCTCGCCGCGCTTGAGGTAGGTGATGTCGTTCGAGACCGTCCAGGTCTTGCCGCCGTCGGTCGAGGTCTCGATGAGGTGATGGACGCCGCCGGCGGGCAGGGGAGTGAAGGTCACCCGCGCCGGCAGCCGCGGGCCGCTGGTGGGGCGGTTCTCGCCGGTGTAGTGCATGACACCGTCTCTGACCTCGCCCTCGTAGGTGACGATGCCGCCCCCCTCGTCGACCCAGTTCTGGTGCCACTTGGCATCGGTGGCGTCGAAGTAGTTGAAGCTCTTGCCGCTGGAGCCGCCGCCGCTCCAGTTCTCCAGCAGAACGCAGCCGCGGAGGATCTTCTCGATCCGGTTCTCGCCCACCTTCTGGCCGCCCGACCAGGCCTCCCAGTCGCCCACCCAGAAGTCGAAGGCGCGGTAGCGCGGGTCGTTCTCGCACGGGTGGGCGATCTTGTCGGCCTTCTCCGCGAAGGCCTTGTAGCGGGAGTCGGCACGCACCGCGACGAGGCCGGGGTGGCTGTCGATCACCGCCGACGGCACCCCCAGCTTGACCGCCTGCTCGAGCTTCTCGAAGGCGCGGTCGAGGTCGCCGGCCAGGGAGTAGGTGACGGCCAGGCTGGTGGTGACGGTGGGGGCGGGGTAGCCCTTGGCCTGGGCCTGCTCGAGAGCGGCGATCGCCTGGTCATAGTGCTTGAGCTGCCGCCGGCTGATCCCCAGGCTGAACCAGGCCTGGGCATCGTCCGGGGTCGCGGCGACGACTTTCTCGAAGGCCGCTGCCGCCTTCGCCCAGTCCTTCGCTTGGAAGGCGGCCTGCGCTTCCGCGGCCGGAGCGGCCGGCTCGGCGCCGCGAGAGGGGGTGGCGGCGAGGAGCAGGGTAGCGAGCGGCAGGGCGAGGGCGAGCTGGGCGAGTGGATGGCGCATGGCGGTGCGGACTCCTCTACAAGGATAGGGTGCGGTCCAGCCTACTACGTGCGAGAGCAGGGCGAGGTTCCCGCCGGTCGGGCTGAGCGGATCGCAGGTACGACCGTAGAGCCCGGCCAAACGGCGTTAGAAGCCACCCGAACGACCGTGGAACCCGCTCGACCGACGGTAGGGACCAGCTGACCGATGGTAGTGGCCGATGAAACGACGGTAGGGCCGGGCCGAACGAGCGAACGGACCGACGTAACCGCCGTAGAGGCGGCTCGACAGGGCGTACGCGCCAGTCTTCGGTCCGTAACTCCCGGTCGTACGGACGAATGAGCCGAGAGTACGGGCCGGCGGCCGGAAAGTTTGGTCGTGCGAGCCGCGAGTACGGGTCGGCGGCCGGAAAGTATGGTCGTGCGAGCCGAGAGTACGGGCCGGCAGCCGGAGAGTATGGTCGTGCGAGCCGAGAGTACGGGCCGGCGGCCGGAAAGTACGGGCGTGCGGAGCCGACGAACGGACGAAACTCTGGAGCGTTTGCGGCGTTTGCGGCGTTTGCAGCGTTGGCGGCGGCAAAGGTCTGTTGTGTCGGAGGGGCAAAGAGGAGGGCAAAAAAGAGCGCCGGGCAGTTGCCCGGCGCCTGTGTCAGCGAGTTTCCAGCGGACTCTCTACGGTGAAGACGTCAGATGTTCCGGGCGCGGGCCTGGGCCTCCGCCGCGGCTTCTGCGGCGACCTTGGCGGCGGCTTCCGCCTCCGCCTGGGCCTTGGCGCGTTCGACCTCGCGGGTGAGCTGCTCGGCCCGCTCGGCCGCGGACAGCCGCTTGGACCGGACCGCCTTGGCCCGCGGCGAGAAGCCGTACTTCAGCAGCTCCGCGTTGTCGACCCCGAAGGTGCCGCGCAAGATCAGCCCGACCCGGCTGCGGAGATTGCGGCCCTGCTTCGCCATGTCGCTGCGCTGGCGATTGATGACCCGCAGCTCGCCGAGGGCGAGGTCCTGGCGGTTTTCGAGGTCGCGCGCCTGGGTGATCAGATCACCGATCGCCGCGTGGTCGTTGGCGAGGTGGGGCATCTCCTGGAGACGCGGCGTCAGGTTGTCGTGCAGGGTGGTCAGGGTGACGATTTTCTCTTTGAAACGTGGCGCGAAAGCCATGGTGTCGTTCCTCTTTCTTCGCGTGGCTTGAAGGGCTCTGCTCGTGCCGCTCTCGGCACGCTCACGCAAGAACCCGGTTTTGTCGGTCTGAGGCGAGGGAGCCACCGCCCGGATGGGTCTCTCTCGTCTCGCTCGTTCAGGAGGGACAGGGACGGCTCCACTCCTTCCTCGGGCGGTCCTCGCGGGTAGGTCATCGCTCCTCCTCTCTCCGGGGGCCTCGTGGGCTCGCCGGGCTCGTAGGTGCCGCAAAGGGCACATCCGTGAGGCCAATATGCTGTGTTGCAATAACTTCAGTACCTTGGCCCGGAACTTATACGGGGGATCAGGACGGAGCGTCGCCCCGTTGCTCTACTTCTGGCCGTTGGAGACGGTCGTCTTGGAGCGGTGGGAGCGGCTTAGAGCGAGAGGGGAGCAAGGTTCGGGCGGCCGCGGAGTGCAGAGCCCGACGCCTTGTAGGAAAACCTCGGCGGCGGGCCTCGCCCGGGTCCGCTGCCTCCGGGTGGCGATCTCCAACGACCGGCTGGTGCGCATGGACGCCGAGCAGGTCGGGGAGCTTCCCGCCGAGCGCCTGCCGGCTAGCTAGAGCACCGCCATGAGCGCCACGTCAGCGAGGCTCCAGATGGTTCCGCTCTATCCTTGGCCCGGCCGTGGACTCACTACCCTTGTGCGCCGATTGAGGTATCATTGGATCATTGCACCACGGCGGCGACAGGTGCTACGAATGAGGCTCGCATACCTTCTGCTCATCGCGCTTCTCGTCGGCTGTGCGCACTCGAGCCTCGGGTCGCGGCGCGACGAATTCCCACTCTTGCTTCACGTCGTTCATAGTAGTGGCGGCGACGCGCCGCTTGTCAGCGATCTCTCGATCTTCGGCTCGGGCCAAGTGCGCTACCAGCCCGGCGGGCGGCAGCCACGCTGGGCGCGGTTGTCGGCTTCGGAACTCGAGGAGTTCACGGAGGCCTTGCGCGCGCCGCGACTTGCGGCTGCCTTGAGCGATCTGCCGAGGAACGCTGCTTGCTGCGACTCGGAGTGGGTTGCGCTTGAGCGCGAGTGGAGTGCGGGAACCGTGGCCGCCATCAAGAATCCACCGACCCTCAACCTTCCCATCGAACAAATCGATCTCGCCCTTCGGCAAACACTTCTACTTGTTCGGGGCATCGCGGAGCGTCACTTCCACCGGCGCTTTCCCGATTCGAGAGCGCTGTGGTCTGTCGCCCAACCCGTCGCTGCAGCGCACGCGCCAAAAGCGGAGCGCCGCTGAGCTCCAGTATCGTTGGCCGTCGCGCAAATAAGCTCGCTACGGGCGGGCGCGCTCAAATAATGAATTCGGCTTAAGGAGCCTGTATGCCCTATGCAATCTTCTCTCATGTTCTATTTACTATTCTAACTTTGAACTGGTTGGAAAGAGGAGAATTGAGCAGACTCCCCAAGCAATTTGGGCTCTGATTGTCATTGCCATCCCTATCTTGGGGATCGTTGCCTTGGTTCTTGTAAAGCCAGGTGAGCTTCAGGAGGTGGGCGGCGAGAAAAGGGCTGAATCAAAGTTTGAGCTCGAAGATTTCCGGCGTCAGTAAGGGTAGGGTCAGGCAAGCTTGGTTGGCGGTGCACGTCGAGGCGTTGAGCGCTCACTGTTTGGTCCTCCCGCTGCGCTCCGGGGCGTTCAGCGTCGGGTGAGGCCGCTGCTACTTAGACACTGTTGGCCGCCACCCGGGACCTGGGTGGCCCGCGTTAGCTCTGGCTACAGACTGGGGTCCTCTAATCCAAGGCCCAGCTCACGTAGCAGTCGGCCTGGCCGCCACTACCACCCAACTGAACCTGGACCCGAATGCTGGAGGTGAAGCGAATATTCATCGGGATCCAGCCCGTATGCTTGTCCCCATTGGCATCGGGAAAGACAGCGTTGGACACATCGATCGTCTGCGCGGCTGCGCCATTGACCGTGAAGATCAAGGACGTTGCCCCGTTGGCGAAAGAGTTGATAGTGCAGGAGACCCCTTTGATATTTCCGGATACCGATGTCTGGTTGATGACATCTTGGGCGCCGGAATAGTAGGTGGCTGAGCCAGTGCTGAGCCGGGGCTTCGTGTTGCCATCATCCGCGGCAAAGATAGCTGAGGTTGTCAAGAACATGAAGAGGATGGAGAGGATAACGAGCTTGCTGGTCTTCATAGGGTTCTCCTTAAGGAATAGCGTGACCGGTTCTGAGCGGGCATAACCTCAAACTTGCCGCCGACAGCACCTTTCCCGACTCTGCTCACTCAGTAGGTGCCCCACGGAGAGACTCTCAATATAAGAGGGTGCGTAAACAAGGGGAAATGGGACATGGTCTGGCGGATGCCGACCGACGCACCCGTGCCGTCATGGCTGATCGGCCGCAACCAGCTTCGCCCGCTACTCCGTTGAGCCCGTCGATAGGTTCAACCAGGGCCCGCTCATAGGTTGGGTGCATGCCTCTGGCGTGTGCCAGGGCCCGCACCCGGCTACGCCGGCTGCTACGGCTGCGCTAACCCTGGTCTGGCCGCGGGCTTTCCCTTCGGCAGATTTCTCGGTAGTATTTACCAAGGCTACCTAATAGAAAGTAGCGCATGTGCGTATCGAACTGTCGCGAAGAAGCGGCCAACCCCAGCGCCTGAAGGGGACGCCTGAGCTATTCTCATCCAGGGTGGCCTGCTGCGGTTGTTGAACCATTCCATGCCAGTGAGGACTGCAATGAGCCAAGAGCCCAAAGCCCCAACCGCTCTCTTTGACCTACAGTGGGAGCTCCTGAAGAACGAGCTCGGGCAGATTAATGATGCCATCGAACGAATCGATGGCATCGCTCAGGGGATCAAGAACTGGACCATTCTGCTGTGGGCTGGCTCACTTGCGATCCTATTCGACAAGGACCACACTGAACTTCGACATAATGCCTGGGTCACAGCCATCATCCCGATCCTCTTCTGGTGGTCGGATGCTACTTGGCGACGGATACAGCGCAGCTTCATCTTTAGAGTGCGTCTTATAGGCGCATTCGCAAACAGCTCTGACCTGGCGGCGTCGCAGGCCCAAGGCCGCTTCGTCAACTTCGTCGTTCTTGATCCCCGTGCCGACTCCTCTAGACACCTCCCGGCTTATCGGAAGGCGACCTCACTTCTTAGGACGGCGTTCTTCAAGTCGATTTCTCTTTTCTACCTAAGCCTCATCGCCATATCGGTGGCTCTCGGTGTGTGGTTCGGATGAGGTAGCTGCAATTGCCTGGTTGCCTAACCTCCGCTGCTCAAGCGGACGGCTACGCCGCGCGCCTTAGCAGCAGGGCCGTTGGGCGATCCAATACGGAGAGTGTCAGCCATGAGTCGAGTCTTCGTAAGCTATGGACATGAGGATCTTGCCGTGGCGCAGGAACTCTATAATGCGCTGTTGAGAGCTGGCCACACTCCCTGGCTCGACAAACGAGACCTAATGCCTGGCGAGCGCTGGAGCGAACGAATCAGTGACGAAATCCCGAAGGCCGATTTTTTTGTCCTGCTGCTATCACGACGCTCTTTTACTCGTCGCGGCTTCCTCCAAAAGGAAGTGCGCCTTGCCTTGGAAATTCTCGATCAAATACCCCCTGATCAGCGTTTTCTGATTCCTGTACTACTCGACAACTTCAAGCCAGCTCACGGCACCCTTCGCCAGCTGCATTGGTTTGATCTAACTCAGGACCGCTCGACGCGGCTTACTCACTTAGTCGCCTCGCTCGTCAGCCGAGAGTCCGCAGCTATACAATTCCTCGGCAATGCCGGAACCGTCATCCCCTCAGACATTGGTGACTGGGATGACGCGCGTCTGTTTTCCTTCATAGATAGTGTCTTGTGGCCTGAGGCCTGGTACTTAGCACACAGCGGCTACCCCAGCCAGTTTCAGACTGCCGATACCCCCACGTACCTTCAGACTCTCCGAGAGCGAGCATGGGAAAAGCTGCAGAACGCAGCCTCGGAGCACGGTTTTACAGAGGGCTGGATTCGATACGGGACACGCCATCGACACAGACGCCTGGGTGCGTCCAACTCGACCCTTCCAGCGGACGGCTGAAATTGCAGCCCTCAGGCGAAGAGTCGTGATTCCGGAGCACGCGTAGCGCCCAACACCGACAGTCGAGCGGCGGAACCGCAAGCAGCGCGGTCCCGCCGCTCACCGCTGACCCGTTGGCCGGCGCAGGAGGATCGTCTTGGAGAGAACCGCGAAATGCGAGTGACGATAAAAAGGCAGCGCAGCATAGACATGGCCAAATGCGCGAGTAGGAAACCTTAATTCGGCCCACAAAGCGGCTCCAGCGGACGGCTGGCGCCGCACGCTGAGCTGCCACAGCGTTGGCGTCGCGGAGGACTTAGCATGTCTGATTCGTTAGGTCCGGCCCTCAGTCTTATGTTCGTACTAACTCTCGCAGGCGCATCCGCCTTCGGAGAGGACTGCAATCCTAAGCGCCCTTGCGACCCGAAGGACTGCTCGATCAACACGCCGTGTGACGCGGACGCAGACTGCTCGCTCAAACAGGACACGCGGAGCTGCGGTCACGACGTCACGCTGTGTGTCCCATTCACGAGAATTTGTACGACACAGCATTTTAACGACCCGCTGTGTGAGGCAGCTAAGGCGGAGAAGAACGCTGAGTTTGCGCTTGAGAAGGCGAACTGCGAGGCGACGAAATCTTTGGCAAAAGCGAACTGCGAAGCGACGAAGACCGCCGCCAAAGCAGCGTGCGAAGCTCAGAACGTTGCTGCCAAGGCCGACTGCGAACGGATCAAGGTTCAGGAGCGTCTGCTTTGCGAAGTGGGTCTCGCGGGTCCTTTTAGCTGCACCGCAAGCGAGGTCATGTCCCAGTTGCGCGGCGCAAAGCAGGACGGTCTCACTGACTTCGCACTTCTCTCCGGATTCATCACCACTCCTTTCAAGAACGTTAGCGGACAGCTTGCTTGGCGCGAGACGGCATGCACAGCGTCGGGCGAAGGTGTTCCTTACAGGAATTCCCAACGCTCCACGGACGGGTTCTGCACGATCGATGTCCAGCTAATCTCGTTCGTCGTCGATGGTCAGCAAATGCCCGCAGGCGACCGCTTCATTCGCCTAGAGTTGCTGCCCGGAGGCAACGGTGCTGCTATTTGTGGCCAGCGTACAGTGTCCACGCTCGACCTTGTGCGCTTTTCCGGCCCGGTGAAAATCGACAAGCATCCGATAAACGAGCGCTGGCTCGAGGTGCACGTGACCGACGGGTTTGAAGTGATCGATGGTGGCGGGATACTTCGAATGACAGGAGTGCCGGCCACCGAATCAATTGCCGCCTCGGGCAGCGCGCTTAATGGCAGCAGCAGCCCTGATTACTACGGTCCGAAGGCACGCACCCCGACATCTGGCTATAGTTACGTCGTGGTTGCAGGCGACTGTCTTGCAACGATCGCAGAGCGGGCGTACGCACGCCAGCTTTGGGAAACGATCTACGACGCCAACCGTGCGAGCATCAAGGACCCTGACCTTATTTATCCCGGCCAGCGGCTGCGCGTGCCTTAGCGTACGCGTCATCCTGATGTGCCGTAAGCCTCCGTGCGGCTAATTAGTCGAGACCGTGTGAAAAAGCCCGCTGTCGCTGCACCGGACGGCAACCGTTCTAGAGGAGATAGATCTGACGGGTGACCAATCGGTTTAGTGCCGTTGATCTCGCAGGCAGTGGACCGGTGGAGCGCGCGACAGCGAGCTCGAGAAGCCAGCCCTCGATTGTCTCCATGCCACTCCAAGCGCTTTACGGTGCGCTGCCCAACCCTCGCTCGGAGGGGACCGCCTTCAGGCGCTGGGCGCCGTTGCTTCAGTTCTCCGGCGAGGACGCGGCGCACCAGCAGCGATTGCCGGTGTCCGGCAGGGCGCAGCGAGCCGGTTTGTTCCCCAGGACGAGGCCGATGCAGGTACCGGCCACGCCGGCTTCATCGACACAGGGGGAGCAGACCGCCAGGCCGGAGCACGGGCCCGCGCAGGTTCCGCAACTGAACACGGAGAGGCAGGTGGAAGTCAAAACTGCCTGAGGCAGGGCCGCGGAGCACACCTGCGCTCCCTGGAGGGCCAGGGAAGGGGTGGTGGGCGCCGCGGCGCATGGCACCGCCAGCGCGACGAGAGCGAGAGTAAGGCCGGCGAGGCAACGGAGATTGCGCATCGTCCTGCTCCTTTCGGAATCTCTACAAGTTAGGTGCGCGCGCCCCGGCAAGATGAGCAACAGAGCTGGTGGATGTGCCCGTTGTGCCGCCAGCTTGGAAGACAAGCCGATCGTTCGAGGGGGCCGTCCTCAGAGCTTCTCAAGTCTCGCCACCGGTGAAGAAAGGATGTGGTGCCTGGGTTCTACCAGAGCCCGCACGGATAGACGGTCGTCGTGGCCTTCGGGCCCGACCCGAAGAGAAGCTGCCAGTGAGATGTGAAGATCGAAGAAGCGGATGGCTGACGCTGATGCCGGTCGACGTAGGGAGAGGCCCTGGTCATGCAAGGTGAGGTGACGGTGAGCCTCGCCCGGCTTGGCGAGCCTGGCCCGCCTGCCGGGCGGCGAGATCCGCCGCGGCCCGGCGCAGGCGCTCCGCGCCGTCGTCCGCGGCGAGATCTGCCAGCGTGAGCGAAGCGATCGTCGCTAGGTCGAGCGCGCGCTCCGCCGTGCTCGCGGGCCGCGCTTCCCGGCTCTGGTCGAAGCGCTCCAGGTTAGCCGCCGCCGCCACTACCTGGGCGCCGAGGAGGGCGAAGGCTCTGTCCGAGAGGGGCGGGTCGCCGCGGTAGATCTCCAGGCGCCCTCCGGGGCGGTAGGTTGGGAAGTCTTCCAACCCTAAGAAGCGGAGGAACCAGGAGGCGTGGAACCTGCCCGCGGCGGCCGAGATGCCGGCGTAGTCGGCGAGGAGCTCGTCGTGCAGGTTGTTGCGCATCGAGCCGAAGAGGCGACGGGTGAAGTAGTGGGCGCTCTCATGGTCGCGGCGGATGACGAGCGAGAGCGCCCGCCAGGCGGCATCGTCCATGTCCATCGCCGCCGCCGGCACGGCGCTGTAGGGTCCGTCGGAGAGCAGGATGAAGCGGTCCTGGTAGAGCTCGCGGTGGGGGAGGAGGCGTGCCATTTCCTCGGCCCAGGTGGCTGTCTCGCGCCCCGCCGGGTCGCTCGCCTCCCAGGCCCGGCGCAGGGCGTTCAGGCGGTCCCAGTTGTTGAAGCCGGCGACCATGAGGGCGCCCTGGGAGTCGGGGACCGGGACGGGCTCGCCGCGCTTGGTGAGGGCGCGGATCAGGGTCACGAAGTCGGCGCGGCGGCGGGCGACGAGGACCGGGATGCGCCCGGCCGGGCTGGGATGGATCGTCAGCTCGACCCCAGCGGGATCTTCCAGGAGGAGCCCGGTCGCCTCCGCGATCCCGGCGACCGGCGCCCCGCGGCGGGTGGCGGCGCGGTAGCCCTCGGTCTCGCTGAGCCCCGCGCGGACGGGGAAGGCGAGCTGCGGCAGCCGCTCCTGGAGGACGGCGAAGACGCCGCGGCTCCGCGCCTCGGCCGCATAGCCGTCCCAGGTGGCGACGAAAGGCTCGTCGGGCAGGGGGAGGACGGTCTCCCGGCCGAGGTTTTCCAGGACGGCGAGGTCGAACCGGCTCTCGCCATAGCGGCGGAGCTCCTCGACCGCACCTTCGGCGCCCGGGTCCGGCGCGTCCCCCGCAGGGGGTACCGCTTGAATGTCGCCGTCCACGATGCTACTGTACGTTCGCTTAAGCGCAAATGATAGCTCCGGGGGGAGCGCCGTCCACGCAGCAGTCGATGTCCCGTTCACGCTTCCGGTTCCGTTCCCGAAGAGGCGTAGTGGGCGGCCTGTCTGCGATCCTGCCGCTCCTCCTGGCACTCGCCACCCCCGCCCGCGGGGCCGAAGGGCTGAAGCTGCTCGACGCCGTCCGCCTGCTGCTCGAGCACGACCCCAACATCGCCATCGTCGAAGCCCGGGTCCGCTCCTCCGAGGGGGCCCTCCTCGTCGCCTCCAGCCAGTTCGACCCGGTGGTCTCGGAGAGCGTCACCGGCGATCGCGCGGACGATCCCACCAGCGCGGGCCGGGGGAGTGAGAGCCTCCGCGTCGAGAGCTCTCTGGGGGTCGCCAAGCAGTTCCGCAGCGGCCTCTCGGTCGAGCCGACCCTGGACCTCACCCGCACCGACGACCTGACGGCCGGGGGGGCGGCGGTCAACCTGGGGACGCTCACTTTCAACCTGCGCCAGCCGCTGCTGCGCGGCCGCGGCCGGGCGGCGGTCGCCGCCTTCGAGCTCTCGGCCGAGCGCTCGCTCGCCGCCAGCCGGCTCGACCTGGAGCAGGGGACCGCGGCGCGCATCCTCACCGTCGTCGAGCAGTTCTGGACCGCCGTCGCGGCGCGCCGCGACCTCGAGGTCCTGCGCCTCTCCGAGGCCAGCTCGCGCACCCTCCTCGACACCACCCGCAAGCTGATCGACGCCGACCAGGTGCCCGCCGCCGAGCTCGTGCAGCTGGAGGCCAACGTGGCGGCCAAGGAGTCCGCCACGCTGAGCGGGGAGCGCAGCTATTTCGCCGCGCGCCAGGACCTGGGGCGCGAGATCGGGCTCGACGCGCGGGCGATCGGCGAGCTGCCGGCCCCGGACGAGCCCTTTCCGGCGGTGGATCCGGCGGCGGTGCCGGCGGCGCCGCACGCCGACGATGCCGTCGCACCGCTCTCCCCGCTCGCCGACCGGCTGGTCGACCTGGCGCTCGCCCGCCGGGCCGACCTCAGAGCGGCGCGCGAGCGGCTGAGCGGCGACGAGCTGCTGCTGGCGGCGGCCGACGACGCCTTGCTCCCCAAGCTCGACCTGCGCCTCGCCCCGGGCTATACGGGACGGGTGGCGAGCGACGCCGGCGGCGATTTCTTCTCCCCCCTCTACCGCAACGTCCCCGGCGCCAGCGTGACGCTGGGGTTCGATCTCTCCTGGCCGACCGCCAACCGCCGCGCCTACGGCGAGCTGGTCGAGAGCCGCGCGGCGCGCGAGCAGTCCGCCCTCGCCGTCGCCCTCGTCGCCACGGCGATCGGCGCCGACGTCCCCACCGCCCTGGACGCGGTGGCGAGCGCGGCGCGACAGCGGGCGAAGGCGGAGCAGGCGGTCCACCTCTTCGAGCGCGCGGTCGACAACGAGGAGAAGAAGCTGCGTGCCGGCAGCTCGACCCTCCTCGACGTCATCTCGCAGCGCGACCGGCTGACCGCCGCGCAGCAGGGGCTGGTGTCGTCCGACCTCTCGCTGGCCCTCGCCCTGGCGCGGCTGCGCTTCGAGACCGGCACCTTGTTGGCAGTGGGGGGAGAGGAGGGGACGGCGACCGCGACGACCGCGGCGAGCGCGGCGAGCGCAGGCAGCGCTGCCGTCGATCACGACCGCCTGACCACGCTGCCGGCTGCGGCCGAGGAGAGGCCATGATCTTCCGCAAAGTCTCCCTCGAGCGGCTCTCGTCGCCCGAGCAGCTCGACCAGCTGATGCAGGTCACCGACCCGCGCGGCTGGCTCGCCCTCGCCGCCCTCGGCGGCCTGGTGATCGCTGCCCTCGCCTGGGGCGTCTACGGCACCATCCCTACCGTCGCCGACGGCGCCGGCATCCTCATCCGCAAGGGCGGGGTCTCCGACCTGGTGGCGGCGGGGAGCGGCCAGGTCGAGGAGGTGCTGGTGCGGGTGGGCGACGTGGTGCACAAGGGGCAGGTGGTCGCCCGCATCCGCCAGGAGGAGCTGCTGCACCAGATCCAGGACGCGCGCGCCAAGCAGGTCGCCCTGAGCGCGGAGTATCGCGACCTGCTGCGCTACGCCGGCGAGCAGCGCAAGCTCAAAGGGCGCGACCTCGGCCAGCAGCGGGCCAACCTGGAGCACAGCATCGAGGCTTCCGGCAAGGACGTCGATCTCCTCCACGAGCGCCTGGGCGCCGCCGAGAAGCTGCTCGCCGACGGCCTCATCACCAAGCAGACCCTGCTCGACACCCAGCAGCAGTGGAACGCCGCCCGCGACAAGCTGGCGAGCCAGCGCCTCGAGCTCGACGGTCTGCAGCTCACCCTCCTGGACTCGCAGCAGCAGGTCGACCAGCAGATCGAGACGCGCCGGGCGGCCCTGCGCGACCTCGGGCTGCAGATCGGCGAGCTCAACGCGCGGCTGCAGGAGAACGTCGGCGTCGTCTCGCGCTACGACGGCCGGGTGCTGGAGCTGATGGCCGACCGCGGCGACGTGGTCAGCCCGGGGACGCCGATCCTCTCTCTGGAGGTGGTCTCCGAGGAGCTGATGGCGGTGCTCTTCGTCCCCGCCTCGGCGGGCAAGCAGATCCGGCGGGACATGGAGGTGCGGGTGACGCCGTCGACGGTCAAGCGCGAGGAGTACGGATCGATCCTCGGCCAGGTCGTCTGGGCCTCGGCGTTCCCCACCACCGCGCGCGGCATGACCCGCCTGCTGGGCAACGAGGCCCTGGTCACCAAGCTGATGGAGCAGGGGCCGCCGATCCAGGTCAACGTCGCCCTGCGGCGCGACGCCCACACCCCCACCGGCTACCGCTGGTCGTCGTCGACCGGCCCCACTCTGGAGATCAGCAGCGGCACCCTCGCCCAGGGGAGCGTCGTCCTCAAGGAGGAGCGCCCCATCTCGCTGCTGATCCCGCAGGTGCGGGAGAGCCTGGGGCTCTGAGCGTGCGGCTCTGGCCCCAGCGCTTCGTCGGGCGCCTGTTCGGACGCTCATCCGGACCGGCCGCTGGGCGCCCACCCCGGCTGGCTCGCACGCCGACCATCCTGCAGATGGAGGCCGTCGAGTGCGGTGCGGCGGCGCTCGCCATCGTCCTCGCCCATTTCGGCCGCTGGCTGCCGCTCGAGGAGCTGCGGCTCGCCTGCGGCGTCTCGCGCGACGGCAGCAAGGCCTCCAACATGGTGCGGGCGGCCCGCGGCTACGGTTTGGAGGCCAAGGGCTTCAAGAAGGAGCCGGCGGGGCTGCGCGCGGTGCCGCTCCCCGCCATCGTGCACTGGAACTTCAACCACTTCGTCGTCCTCGAGGGCTTCCGCAAGGGGCGCGTCTATCTGAACGACCCCGCCTCGGGGCCGCGCACGGTCAGCGAGGAGGAGCTCGACCAGGCCTTCACCGGCGTGGTCCTGACCTTCACCCCGGGAGCCGATTTCACCCGCAGCGGCGCCGCGCCGCGCCTCCTGCCGGCCCTCGCGCGGCGGCTCGCCGGCTCGCGGGCGGCGCTCGCCTTCGCCGTCCTCGCCGGCCTCTTCCTGGTCATCCCCGGGCTCGCCTTCCCGGTCTTCTCCCGCCTGTTCGTCGACGGCGTCCTGCTGGAGGGGCGGCGCGCCTGGCTGCCGCCTCTGCTCCTCGCCATGGCCGCCGCCGCCCTGCTGACCGGCGGCCTCACCTGGCTGCAGCAGACCTACCTCCTGCGCCTGGAGACGCGGATGGCGATCGCCGGCTCCAGCCGCTTCCTCTGGCACGTCCTGCGCCTGCCGATCGAGTTCTACAACCAGCGCTTCGCCGGCGAGATCAGCTCGCGGGTGGGGATCAACGACCGCGTCGCCCAGCTGCTGTCGCGCGACCTGGCGACCAACGCTCTCGCCGCCGTCATGGTCGTCTTCTACGGCGTCGTCATGGCCCGCTACGACCTCCTCCTGACCTTGGTCGGCATGGCCCTGGCCGGGCTCAACGTCGCCGCCCTGCGCCTGGTCTCGCGGCGGCGCGTCGACGGCAGCCGGCGCCTGCTGCAGGAGAAGGGGAAGCAGATCGGCACCGCTATCGGCGGCCTGCAGATGATCGAGACCCTCAAGGCCTCGGGCAGCGAGTCGGACCTCTTCGCCCGCTGGGCCGGCCACCAGGCCAAGGTGGTCAACACCCGCCAGGAGCTGGAGCGGTACACCCAGCTCCTCGACGCCGTGCCGCCGCTCCTCGCCGCCCTGAACACCGCGGTCATCCTCGGCCTCGGCGGGTTGCGGGTGATGGACGGGCGGCTCAGCCTCGGCGGGCTGGTCGCCTTCCAGATCCTCTCCGCCTCGTTCGTCGCCCCCATCAACCGCCTGGTCAGCCTGGGTGGCAGGCTGCAGATGGTCGAGGGCGACATGAACCGCCTCGACGACGTCCTGCGCTACCCGCCGGAGCCGACCCTGGGCGGCGGCCTCGCGGGGCCGCCGCCCGCCGGCTCGCCGGTCAAGCTCGCCGGCCGGCTGGAGCTCCGCGCCGTCACCTTCGGCTACAGCCGCCTCGACCCGCCGCTCATCGAGGGCTTCGACCTCACCCTCGAGCCCGGCCGCCGGGTGGCCCTGGTGGGCGGCTCCGGGAGCGGCAAGTCGACCCTCGCCAAGCTCGTCACCGGCCTCTACGAGCCGTGGTCGGGCGAGGTCCTCTTCGATGGGCTGAAGCGCGGCGAGCTGCCGCGCGGCGTCCTCGTCAACTCGATCGGCGCCGTCGACCAGAGCGTCTATCTCTTCGCCGGGACGGTGCGCGACAACCTCACCCTCTGGGACTCGACCGTGCCGCTGCCGGAGGTGATCGCGGCGAGCCGGGACGCCGCCATCCACGAGGACGTGGCCGCCCGCGCGGGCGGCTACGACAGCCCGGTCGAGGAGGGGGGGGCCAACTGGAGCGGCGGCCAGCGCCAGCGCCTGGAGATCGCCCGCGCCCTGGTCGGCCGGCCGGCCCTCGTCGTCCTCGACGAGGCGACCAGCGCCCTCGACCCGACGACCGAGAGCCGCATCGACGAGAGCCTGCGGCGGCGCGGCTGCGCCTGTCTGATCGTCGCCCACCGGCTGAGCACCGTCCGCGACGCCGACGAGATCATCGTCCTCGAGCGCGGCAAGGTCGTCCAGCGCGGCACGCACGACGAGCTCAAGGGGGTCGAGGGCGCCTATGCCCGGCTCATCAGCACCGAATGAGCTGGCGGCCCGGCCGGCGGGCCCCCGGCCGCCGGCGCCGGTCAGGCCGCCCCTGCGCGAGCTCGCCGGCAACGCGCCGCTGGCCCTCGACCGGCCGGGAGCCCTGTGGCGGGTCGAGAGCGGGACGGTCGAGCTCTTCGCCGTGCGTGGCGCCGCCGGGGTCCGATACCATCTGGCGACCCTGCCGGCGGGCGCCCTGCTCTTCGGTGCGGCGGGTGTCGACGGCCTGTCGCTGCTCGCCGTCGGGCTGCCGGGGACGCAGCTCCTCGCCCTCGCCGACCCCGAGCGCCCCGAACGGCAGGCGCCGCTCCCCGGCGCCGAGCTGGCGGCCGGGCTCGACGGCTGGCTGCTGGCGATCTCGCGCCGGCTCAGCCCCCCCTCGGCCCCCAAGCAGTTCGTCGACCTGATCCCCGGCACCGAGGCCGGGACGGCGGCCGGCGAGACCGCACGGCCGCGCTCGGGGCTCGTCTGGGCCCGCGGCCTCGCCGGCCGCTACCGCTTCCTCGGCGAGGAGGGGCTGGAGATCGAGGCCGGGGGGCTGGTGGCGCTCTCGGAGCGCACCTGGCTGGCGCCGGTCGGTCCGGTCGATCCGGTCGATCCGGTCGATCTGACGGAGCCGGTGGGACCGGCGGGAGACACCGAGAGCGGCGAGGCGGGGCGGCTGGAGACGATCTCGACCGCCGACCTCCTCGCCGGCGGGCAGCTCGCCGGCGACGTCCTCACCGCCGGCCGGCTGGCCGCCAATGTCCTCGCCGCCGGCCCATTGGCCGATGGTCTGGCGCTGACGCACCGCCTGCTGCTCCGGCGCGCGGCGCACGAGATGGCGCGCGCCGAGGGCGACGAGCGCGAGCGGCTCGGCCGCAAGGCCGCCCTCGACCGCCGGGCGCTGGCCGGCGCCCAGGCCCGCCTCGCCGCCGTCCTCTCCCCCCTGCCCCGCGGCGAGGTCCTGCCCACGGCCGCGGCCGATCCGCTCTTCGCCGCCTGTCAGCTCGTCGCCCGGGCCCAGGGGATCGAGATCCGCCCGCTGCCCGAGGAGACCGTGGCGTCCCGCCGCGGCGACCGGCTGGCGGCGATCTGCTCCGCCTCGCGGGTGCGCTGCCGGCGGGTGATCCTGCGCCGAGACTGGTGGCGGCGCGACAACGGTCCGCTGCTCGCCTTCCTCCCGGACGCCGAGGGCGGGCCCGCCGGACCTGGAGCCGCGCGGCGGCCGGTCGCCCTGCTACCGGTCTCGTCGCGGAGCTACGAGCTCGTCGAGCCGGACGCCCTGCGGCCACGCCGCCGCGTGGACCTGGACCTCGCCGAGACTCTCGCCGGCGACGCCTACATGCTCTACCCGCCGCTCCCCGAGCGGCCCGTCGGCTGGCGTGACCTGGCGGCGGCGGCGCTGCGGGACCGGCGCCGCGACCTCGGCACCATCGCCCTCATGGGGGTCGCCGGCGGCCTGCTGGCCCTCCTCGTCCCCATCCTCAGCGGGCGCCTCTTCGGCAGCGTCATCCCCGCGGCCGACCGCCCGCAGCTCCTGGAGATGGTCCTCGGGCTGGTCGTCGCCGCCGTTGCCGGCGGCCTCTTCCAGCTCGTCCGCAGCATCGCCGTGCTGCGCCTCGGGGGGAAGATGGACGGCAGCCTCCAGGCGGCGGTCTGGGACCGCCTGCTGGCGCTGCCGGCCGGCTTCTTCCGCCGCTTCACCGTCGGCGACCTCGCCGACCGCTCGATGGGGATCGACGCCATCCGCGAGCTGCTGACCGGCAACGTCCTGACCTCGATCCTGGCGGCGGTCTTCTCGCTCGCGAGCTTCGGCCTGCTCTTCTTCTACAGCGCCCGCCTGGCGGTGCTGGCGGTCGCCCTGATCGCCGTCCTGATGGCGGCGACCGCCACCCTGGTCTACCTCCAGCTGCGCCGCCAGCGCGAGCTCCTCGACGTCCAGGGGCGGATCTCGAGCCTCCTCTTCGGGCTGATCGGCGGCATCGCCAAGCTCCGCCTCGGCGGCGCCGAGCTGCGCGCCTACGCGCTGTGGGCCGAGCGCTTCGCCGAGCAGCGCCGCTGGACGGCGCGGGCGCAGCGCATCGCCAACCTGCAGACGACGCTCTCCGCCATCTACGGCGTGCTCACCTCGCTCGCCCTCTTCGCCATGGTCGGGCTCACCGCCGAGGCCCAGTTGCCCGTAGGCGATTTCCTCGCCTTCAACGCCGCCTTCGCCCAGTTCCTCTCCGCCGCCCTGGCGATGATCGCCGTCTTCTCGAGCGCGCTCACCCTGGTGCCGATCTACGAGCGCCTCGGGCCGATCCTCCAGGAGGTGCCCGAGGTCGACGCCGCCAAGGCGGATCCCGGCGAGCTGGCCGGCGAGATCGAGTTCAGCCACGTCTCCTTCCGCTACCAGGCCGACGGTCCGCCAGTCCTGGACGACGTCTCGTTCCGCGCCCGGCCGGGAGAGTTCATCGCCCTGGTGGGCCCTTCCGGCTCCGGCAAGTCGACCTGCCTGCGGCTGATCCTGGGCTTCGAGCGGCCGGCCTCCGGCTCCATCTACTTCGACGGCCAGGACCTCGCCTCGCTGGCGGTACAGCAGGTGCGGCGCCAGATCGGCGTCGTCCTCCAGCACGGGCGGCCGATCGCCGGCGACATCTTCTCGAACATCATCGGCGGCTCGAACCTCGGCATCGACGACGCCTGGGAGGCCGCCCGCATGGCCGGGCTCGCGGAGGACATCCAGGCCATGCCGATGGGCATGCACACCGTCATCAGCGAGAGCGCGGGCACCTTCTCCGGCGGCCAGAAGCAGCGCCTGCTGATCGCCCGGGCGGTGGTCAACCGGCCGCGCATCCTGCTCTTCGACGAGGCCACCAGCGCCCTCGACAACCGCACCCAGGAGACGGTCAGCCGCAGCCTCGAGCGGCTGGCCGCGACCCGCATCGTCATCGCGCATCGGCTGAGCACGATCATGAAATCGGACCGCATCTATGTCATCGCGGCCGGGAGAGTCGTAGAGTCGGGTTCCTACGAGGAGCTGGTCGGCCGCGGCGGACCGTTCACTCGGCTGGCGCTGCGGCAACTCGTTTAGCGTCTACTATTAGGAGCCCATGATGAGAAAGGTCCTCTACCTCTTCGGCCAGCTCAACGACGACGACGTCGAGTGGATGCTCGCGGCGGGCCGCAAACAGCCCGTCCCCCGGGGTGCCGCCCTGATCCGTCAGGGGGAGCCGCTGGACGCCCTGTTCATCCTGCTCGACGGCCACCTCGCCGTCCTCCTCGGCCGCGAGGAACGGGAGATCGCGCGTCTGAACGCCGGCGAGATCGTCGGCGAGATGTCGTTCGTCGACGCCCGCCCGCCGTCGGCCACTGTCCGCGGGCTGGAGGACTCGACGGTCTTCGCCCTCTCGAAGTCGGTGCTCAACGCCAAGCTGGCGAGCGATCTCGGGTTCGCCGCCCGCTTCTACCGCGCCCTCGCCATCTATCTGTCGACGACCGTCCGCGAGCGCCACCGCGCCCTGGGCTACGGCTCCTACCTGCCGCCCGAGGAGCAGGACGATCCCGACGAGCTCGACGCCAACATCCTCGACGGCATCTACCTCGCCGGCGAGCGCTTCGACCGCATGGTCAAGCGCCTGCTGATCTCCTGAAGGTTGTGAGCGCCCGCTCCGGCCGCTAGACTGAAGGGCCAGGCGCCCTCCGCCGGAGCAGCCCATGAAGTGCCAGCACTGCCAGTTCGACAACCCGCCGGCCGCCAAGTTCTGTGGCCAGTGTGGAGCGAAGCAGGGGGCTCTCTGTCCTGACTGCGGTGCCGCGATCCCGCCCGGGTTCCGATTCTGTGGCGAGTGCGGGGTCAGTCTCGGGCTGCCGGCGGCCACTCCCCCGGAGCCCGGCCCGGAGAACCGACGGCCCGCCGCCGCCGTTTCCTACACCCCGTCCCACCTCGCCGAGCAGGTGCTGACCTCCCGCACCGCCCTCGAAGGCGAGCGCAAGCAGGTGACGGTGCTCTTCTGCGACCTGGTCAGCTCGACGGCCCTCGCCGATCGCCTGGGGCCGGAGATCATGCACGGCCTGCTCAGCCGCTTCTTCGAGCTCGCCCTCGGCGAGGTCCATCGCTACGGGGGGACGATCAACCAGTTCCTGGGCGACGGCTTCATGGCCCTCTTCGGCGCCCCGGTCGCCTACGAGGACCACGCGCGGCGGGCGGTGCTGGCGGCGGTGGGGCTGGGGCACCTGCTGGCGGAGCGCCGCGACGAGCTCGGGGGGGCCGGCGCCAGCCTGACGGTGCGCATGGGCCTGAACACCGGCCAGGTGGTGGTCGGCGGCATCGGCGACCGCCTGCGCATGGACTACACGGCGGTGGGCGACACCACCAACCTGGCGGCCCGCCTGCAGCAGCTGGCGACGCCCGGGGCCATCCTGGTGAGCGAGGCGACGGCCCGGCTGGTCGGCGAGGGGGTGCGCCTGGAACCCCTGCCGCCGGCGGTGGTCAAGGGGAAGACCGAGCCGGTCCGGGCCTTCCGGGTGCTGGGGGTCGAGCGGGCGGCGGCATCGGCATCGCCGCTCCCCGGCGCCCTGTCGCCGTTCGTCGGGCGCGAGCGCGAGCTCGACGTGCTGGAGGAGCTGCTCGAGCAGGCGGCCGCCGGCCAGGGGCAGGTGGTGGGCATCGCCGGCGAGGCGGGCTCCGGCAAGTCGCGCCTGCTGGCCGAGATGCGGCGGCGCCGGAGCGACGGCGTGGAGAGCATCCTCGTCGGCCGCTGCCTCTCCTACGGCGCCGGCGTCCCCTACCTGCCGCTCCTCCATCTGCTGCGCGTCGCCTGGGGCATCGCCGACGCCGACGGGCCGGAGGCGGTGGCGGCGAAGACGGCGGCGGGCCTCTCGGCCATGGGCGTCGATCCGGACGAGCCGGCACCCTACTTCCTCCATCTCTTCGGCCTCGAGCAGGACTCCGGGCCGCTCGCCGGCCTCAGCCCCCAGGCGCTCCAGGGGCGTCTCTTCGGCGCCCTGCGCCAGGCCTTCCTCGCCGCCGCCCGCGAGCGGCCGCTGGTCCTGGCGATCGAGGACCTGCACTGGGTCGACGAGACCTCGGAGCAGTTCCTCGCCTCGCTGGTCGAGAGCCTGGCCGCGGCGCGGGTGCTTCTGGTCCTCACCTACCGCTCCGGCTACCAGCCGCGCTGGATGGACAAGTCCTACGCCACCCAGATCACCATGCGGCGCCTGGCGCCCGGGGACAGCCGGGCGGTCGTCGCCGGGGTCCTGCGCCGGGCCGAGCTGCCGGAGGAGCTGGCCCGGCTGGTCCTCGAGAAGGCCGAGGGCAACCCCTTCTTCCTCGAGGAGCTCACCCGTTCGCTGGTCGAGCGCGGGGCCTGGGCCGACCTCTCGGTCCCCGACACCATCCAGGGCGTCCTCATGGCCCGCATCGACCGCCTGCCGGAGGGGCACAAGCGGCTGCTGCAGACCGCCGCGGTCCTCGGCCGGGAGTTCCCGCTCGGCCTCCTGGGCTCGATCTGGGACCGCGGCGAGCCGCTCGATCCCATCCTCGCCGACCTCGCCCGCTGGGAGTTCGTCCACCAGCTCCCCGCCGCCGCGGAGCCGCTCTTCCAGTTCAAGCACGCGCTGACCCAGGAGGCGGTCTACCAGAGCCTGCTGACGGCGCGGCGCCAGGGTCTCCACGGCGCCGCGGGGAGCGCCATCGAGGCCCTCCACGGCGAGCGCCTGGAGGAGGTGTGCGACGGGCTCGCCCACCACTTCGCGCGCGCCGCCGAGCCGGCGAGGGCCGTCCGCTACCTGGCGCTCTCGGCGGCCAAGGCGGCCCGCGGCTACGCCCATGCCGAGGCGGCCAAGGCGCTGCGCGAGGCCCTCGGCCAGGCGGCTCATCTGCCGCCCCCGGAGCGCGACCGCCGGCGCCTGGAGCTGGCCCTGGACCTCGCCGAGTCGCTCCTCCCCCTGGCCCGTTTCCACGAGACGCTGGCGCTCCTCGAAGAGCACCGGGGGCGGCTGGCCGAGGTGGAGGAGCCGGCGCTCGCCGGCCGCTACCACTTCTGGCTGGCGCACACCCACAGCTACCTCGGCAGCAGCGAGGCGGCGGCGGCGAGCGCCGAGCCCGCGCTCGCCGCGGCACGCCAGGCGGGCGACCTGGCGACCGAGGGCAAGACCCGCTACGTGCTCTCGCGCGACGCCTTCTGGACCGGACGGTTCGCCGCCGGGATCGAGCACGGCCTGGCGGCGGTCGACCTGCTGGACCGCTCCGGCGAGCTCTGGTGGGAGGGGCAGGCGCACGGCGTGGCCGGCTTCCACCACTACGTCCTGGGCCGCTTCGACGCCGCCCTGGAGTCGATGGCGCGCCAGCGGGCGATCTGGCAGGCCCTGGAGGACCCGCGCCTCGATCCCTCCTGGAGCACCGGCTACTTCCTCGCCTCGCTGGGGGAGTGGGAGCGCGGGATCGAGGAGTGCCGGGGCGGCTACGAGCGGGCGCGCGACCCCCTCAACTCGGCGGTGGCGGAGGGGTTCCTCGGCCATGCCTACATGGCGAAGGGCGATCTGCCGCGCGCCGTCGAGGCCCTGGAGAAGTCCGTCCGCGAGCTCCGCCAGTCCGGCATGCGCCAGCTCTTCGGCTGGTTCTCGGCCTTCCTCGGCGAGGCTCTCCTCGCCACCGGCAGGCCGGGCGATGCGCGCGAGGTCGCCGAGGAGGGGCTGGCGGCGGCGCGCGAATCCGGCTTCGGCTACGGCGAGGGGCTGGTATTACGTACCCTCGGCCGCATCGCGCGGGCGGCCGGAGACGGCGGCGAGGCCGAGCGCCGCCTGGGGGAGGCCAGGGAGACCTTCGCCGCCCTCGGCGTCCCCTACGAGGTCGCCCGCACCCGCCTCGACCTGGCGGCGCTGGCCGGCGACCGCGGCGACCGCGGGACCGGCGAGCTCGAGGACTCCGAAGCCCGCCGGCTGCTCCTGGGGCTCGGACTGGGCGCTCAGGCCGAGCCCGCGAGCACGAGCGTCCCGGTGTCGGTCGCCGAGCGGCGGTAGGGTCCGAAGGCGAGGTAGGCCTTCGACTCCAGGCCCTGCCCCGGCTGGCAGACGATCTTCAGATGGCTCAGGTAGCGGACGCAGTAGAGATCGACGGCACCCTCGGGCCAGGCCTCCGGCAGGGTCCAGAAGGAATCGAAGCCGGGCCAGGCGAGGAGCGCCCGGCGCTGGGCGGGGGAGCACAGCCCCTGCTCCGCGAAGCGGTCCAGGAGCTGGTGCCAGCGCGGCTCGCGGTGCGGTGCACCGGGGTAGGAGCCGGCGAACCCCAGGCGCGGACGGAGCCCCGGCGGGCCGTCCTGTGGGCCCGCTTGTGGTCCCGCTTGGGGTCCCGCTTGTGGTCCCGCTTGTGGTCCAATATCGAACGAAAGGTGCGTCCGCTCGACGCCGGCGAAGAGATCCGCCGCGCGGCCGATCTCGGTGCCGGCGGTGGGAACGCCGAGCCGTTCGAGGTAGCGGATCATCTCCGGCGGGCGCAGGCCGTAGATCTCCAGCCGCAGGTCGCCGCCGCGCGGCAGCATGCTGAAGGCGTAGAGGAGCTGTCCGCCCGGGGGGATCGCCGCCAGGGCGCTCGCCACGACCTCCCGCTGGCCTGCCGTCAGCGGGCCGCCCTTGAGGGCGGGCAGCAGCCTCCGCTCCAGCCAGCCCGGAGCGACCGGTGCGCGCAGCTTGGCGCAGAGGGAGGGGAGGGAGGGCGGCTCCGGCCGGTCGAGATCGAACTCCAGCCAGAGCGAGGGGATGCGGAGGTCCGGGTGCGCCGCCCAGCGGCGGAGGAAGCGGGCGAGGTGCGGCGCGGGGGAGTCGCCGGTCCGATCGCCGGTCTGATCGGGGGCCAACCGGCGAGCCGCCGCGCGCGCCTGGGAGGGCTCGGCGATGCGGACCGACAGGTCGGCGAAGCCCCGCGGTGCGGAGAGGGAGACTTCCAGGACCGCCAGACAGGTAGCGGGGAGCCGGCGGGCGAGGGCGAGGGCGCACGCCCACCCTTCCTCCGTGAGCAGAGCCGCCTGCTCCGGGGTGAGATGGCGCCGGAGGACCGGAAACCAGTCCGCCAGCGCTGCCGCGGGTCTGAAGGCGATGGCCCTGCTCAGGGCTTGGGCGGCGTGCCGCTCCACGGGTCGTTACCGCCCGCGGCCTGCTCGAGCTCGCCGTCCGACAGCTCTTCCAGGCTGGCGGCGAGGCGCTCGAGCTCCGGCTGCAGCAGCGTGAAGCCCTTCGCCTCGGTCCACCGGGCCATGGCTTCGAGGTCGCCGGCGAGCTCCCGGAGCTCGCTGCGCAGACGGCCATCTTGCTTGAGAACCGCTGTCAAGCGGGTGAGTTCGAATCCTCTGGTCATGTCAACTATCTTACAGAGGTTATCCTAAAGAACGAAGCGGCAGCTTCGGACGGCAGCCGGACGCCACCTGTTATCTTTAGCCGGTCTCTAGCCGGCCTCTAGTCAACCACCGACTCTCGAGGAGACCCCGATGCGCTCGCGCCCCTTCGCCCCTCTCGCCGTCGTCCTGCTGGCCGGCGCCTCGTCCGCCTCGGCGGCGCCGCCGAGCGCCACCACGCCCGCGGTCGAGGCCCGCGCCATCATCGGCGAGCTCGTCGCCTGCGGCACCCGCCACTCGCTGTCGTCATGGACGGACCCGAAGCGCGGCGCCGGTTGCGGGCGTGACGTGGTGGCGCGGCGCCTTCGCGAGATCGCCGCCCGCACGGGCGGACGGCTGGAGGTGGTGGTGGACCGCTTCGAGACCTCCGGGCCGCGCACCAGAGATGTCGCCGTGCCGATGGAGAACGTCTACGGCGTGCTCCCCGGGACCGATCCGGCGCTCGCCAAGACCGCCTTCGTCGTCTCGGGGCACTTCGACTCCATGCCGTCGGACGTCATGGACCCGGCGACCGACGCGCCCGGCGCGGACGACGACGCCTCCGGGGTCGCGGTCTCGATCCTCTCCGCCGCCGCCCTCGCCGGCCAGAGCGGCGGGTTCCGCGCGACCCTGGTCTTCGCCGCCGTGTCGGGGGAGGAGCAGGGGCTGCTGGGCTCGCGGCGGCTGAAGGAGTGGCTGGCCGGGCGCGGTCTCGCCGTCGGCGGCATGATCACCGACGACATCGTCGGCGCCACCAACGGCTCGAAGGATCGCCGGCCGCGCCTCTTCAGCGAGGGCGGTCCGGACGGCGTCGACTCGCCCGGCCGGCAGATGGCGCGCCTGGCCGACGAGCTGGTCGGCCGTGAGCGGGTGCGGCTGGTCTTCCGCCGCGACCGCTTCGGCCGCGGCGGCGACCACATCCCGTTCGCCGAGGCGGGGCTGCCGGCGGTCCGCTTCACCGAGCCGCTGGAGGACTACCACCACCAGCACCAGACGCCGCGCGAGGAGGGCGGTGTCCGCTACGGCGACCTCGTCGAGCACCTCGACTTCCCCTTCATCGCCGAGGTGGCGGCGATCAACCAGCGCCTGCTGGCGGAGCTGGCGGCGGCTCCGGCGCCTCCCGATTCGGTGCTCCTCTCCGGCGCCGTCACCCCGTCGGCGAAGCTCGCCGTCGCCGCCCGCGACGACGCCGACCGCCACGGCTTCGAGATCCTCCACCGCGAGACGACGGAGGCGCGCTGGAGCGTCCTGCGGACGGTGGAGAAGGCGGGCGAGGTGGTGCTCGAAGGCACCAGCACGGACAACGAGTATTTCGCCGTCCGCAGCCTCGGCAGGAACGGCCATCGCAGCCTCGCCGTCGCCGCGGTGCAGGCGCCCCGGCCGCCGGCCCCCGCACCCGCGGCCCCGGCGCCCGCGGCCAAGCCGCAGTAGAATCAGCGTCGGGGGAAGAGAAGATGTCGATCGAGAACGCGGCCGACTGGCAGGGGCTCAAAGAGGCGGGGCGGATCGTCCAGCGGGCCCTCGCCGCGATGCGGCGCCGGGTGCGCCCCGGCGTCACCACCGCCGATCTCGACGCCGTCGGCGCCGAGGTGATCCTCCGCCACGGCGCCCGCTCGGCCCCCAACCTGGTCTACGGCTTCCCCGGCGCCAACTGCATCAGCGTCAACGAGGAGGTCGTCCACGGTGTCCCCGGCGGGCGGGTGGTCCAGGCGGGCGACCTGGTGAAGCTCGACGTCACGGTGGAGAAGGACGGCTACATGGCCGACGCCGCCGTCAGCGTCCCGGTCCCCCCGGTCTCGGCCGAGGTGGAGCGGCTGGTCGCCTGTGCCCGCACGGCCTTCTTCAAGGGCCTGGAGGCCGCCCGGCCTGGGCGCCGGGTGCACGAGATCGGCCGCGCCGTCGAGCGCGAGGTCGAGCGCCGCGGCTTCACCGTCCTGCGCGACCTCTCCGGCCACGGCATCGGGCGCACCATCCATGAGGCGCCGAGCGTCCCCAACTTCGACGATCGGAGCTGTCGCGAGGTGCTGACCGAGGGGTTGGTTTTCACCATCGAGCCGCTCATCGCCAGGAACACCCGCCGCTCGGTCACGACCGCCGACGGCTGGACGGTGCGCACCGCCAACGGCAGCCTCTCGGCCCACTACGAGCACACTCTGGTGGTCACCCGCAGCCGTCCCTTCCTCCTCACCGCGGCGGCCTAGAGCGGCCTCGGAGGAGCCCCGGCGGGCGGAGAGCGGCGCACCGGCCGCTCGCCGTCGCCGGGAGCAAACTTCGCTTTTTCTCAATCGACGGTCCCTATCCGGGGGGGTACGGGCACTAGGGATGTAGACGAGACCGCCCATGACGCGCGGCGGACTCTAGACCGCGATCAATGCCGCCCGCCTCCCGAGCTGGCGACGCCCGATACCAGGAGACCAGGAGGATCGAAATGTTGACCGTTGGAAAGCCGCTTGATGACATGAACCTGAACGAGATCTCGCGCCTGCGGGCGGCCCCCTTCATTCTCCGGCTCGCAATCTACCTCGTCCTGGTGGGTGGAATGATCGCCGTGATCGTCACCAGCGGCTGGATCCCCTCGGCCATCGCCATGGTCTTCCTGGGCCTGATGTATGCCCACGGGGTCGAGCTCCAGCACCAGGCCCTGCACAACACCGCCTTCCCCAGCAAGTTCTGGAACCGCCTCGTCGGCTTCTTCCTGGGGCTGCCGATGCTGGTCTCTTTCTCGGACTACCAGTACAGCCACCTCCGGCACCACCGCCTGCTGGGCACCAGCGACGACCGCGAGTTCTTCAACTACGGCTACGAGAAGCTGACCTCGTTGAAGCCGCTCCTGCGCCACCTGCTCATGGCCAGCCACTACCGCGACGTGGTCGGTTTCATCGCCGGCGCGCTGGTGGGCAAGCTCAAGCCCGGGATCAAGGAAGAGAACGCCAAGAAGATCCGTACCGAGTACCAGTGGTTCGGCATCTTCATCATCGCCGCCGTGGTCCTGTCGATCGTCTTCAAGACGACCCTGTTCCTGCAGATCTGGCTGATCCCCCTGGTCTTCGCCATCCCCACCCACGCCCTCATCGAGCTGCCGGAGCACTGGGGGCTGGACCACGAGGTCCTCGATGTCGGCACCAACACCCGCACCATCCGCGCCAGCCTGCTCGGCTACTGGTTCACCAACGGCAACAACTACCACATCGAGCACCACTGGCTGCCCAGCGTGCCGAACCACCTCTTTCCGAAGATCCACGGCCGGATCGCCGAAGAGATCAGCACCGAGACCTATCCGCAGTTCTTCAAGCGGTTCTTCGGTGAGCTCTACGACAACACCTTCCCGGGCAACAAGGACCGGCGGAGTGACGTCACGGCCTAAGCGCACGCTCGAACGGGTGGAAGCCAGATGAGCCGGCCCGCTCCGGCTCTACCGGACCTGCGCTCCAGGGCGCCGGTCGAGCGCCGCGCTGCCCTCGAGCGTGCCCTGACGGAGGAGGCGGCGCGGGTCCTCCGACTCTCGCCGGAACAGGTCGACCCGGGGCGGTCGCTGACCGCCCTCGGGCTCGACTCCCTCGCCGCCGTCGAGCTGCGCAACGCCGTCCAGGCCCGCCTCGGGGTGGCGCCGTCGCTGCCCGCCCTGCTGGAGGGGGCCGGCGTCGCCGTCCTCGCCCACGAGGCGCTCGACGCGCTCGCGGCGTTGCCGGCGGCCGGGGAGGCGCTCCCGGCGGGGCCGGAACCCGCGGGCGAGCACCGCCTGTCGGCGGGGCAGCAGGCGCTCTGGTTCGTCGACCGGCTCGATCCCGCGGCCGCCGCCTACAACCTCGCGGCGGCGGTGAGGATCGCCGGCGGCGGTCCCGAAGGCACCGGATCGGCCGCCTCGGGCCTCGACCCTCGCGCCCTCTTCGCCGCTTTCGAGCGGCTGGTCGAGCGCCACGCCGCCCTGCGGACCACCTTCCCGCTCCGTGCCGGCGAGCCGGTGCGGCAGGTCCACGCCGCGCTGGCTCCAGATCTCCGAAGCGAGGTCGAAAGCGAGGAGTGGAGAGGCGCGGCGGAGCCGGACGCGGCGCATCTCGCCGCCGTCGCCTACCGGCCGTTCGATCTCGAGAACGGCCCGCTGCTGCGGGTCCACGTCTGGAGCCTGCCGCAGGGCGGGCACCTGCTCCTCCTCGCCGTCCACCACCTGGTGGCCGACTTCTGGTCGCTCGCCGTCCTGCTGCGCGAGCTGGAAGCGCTGTATCTCCAGGCGCTTGACCAGGAGACGGGTCAGGAGACGGGGGATGCGCCGGCGCGCCTGGCACCCCTCGCCCAGGGCTACTCCGACCACGTCGAGCGCCAGGAGCGCCTGCTCGCCGGAGCGGAGGGGGACCGCCTCTGGAGCTACTGGCGGCAGCGCCTCGCCGGGGCGCCGACGGTCCTCGACCTGCCGACCGACCGGCCGCGCCCGCCGGTGCAGACCTACCGCGGCGGCGCCGTCGCCCTCCGCCTGCCGCCCGAGCTCGCGGCGCCGCTCAAGGCGGCGGGGGGCGCTCGCGGCGCCACCCTCTTCATGACCCTGCTCGCCGCCTACCAGGCGCTGCTGCACCGCTACACCGGGCAGGGCGAGGTGCTGGTCGGCGCTCCGACCGCCGGCCGCGGCCCGGGCTTCGAGGGGGTGGTGGGCTATTTCGTCAACCCGGTGGTGCTGCGCGTCGATCACCGCGGCCTGCCGAGCTGGGGGGAGCTGGTGGCGCGGTCGCGGGCGACGGCGCTCGCCGCCTTCGGCCACCAGGACTTCCCCTTCCCGTTGCTGACCGAGCGCCTCGCCCCGGAGCGCGACGCCAGCCGCTCGCCGCTCTTCCAGGCCCTCCTGGTCTTACAACGGGCCGGCCGCGCCGAGGAGCGCGATCTCGCCGAGCTCGCCCTGGGGGAGGCGGGGGCGGGGGTGGGCTTCGCCGGCTTCCTCCTGGAGTCGGTGCCGCTCGCCGAACGCCGGGCGCAGTTCGACCTCTCGCTCGCCGCCGCCGAGGCAGGAGCGGGCCTCGCCCTCTCGCTGACCTATAACGCCGACCTCTTCGACGCCGCGACCGCGGAGCGGATGCTGGGGCACCTCGCCGTGCTCCTGCGCTCCCTGGGGTCGGAGACGGAGCGGGTGGCGGCCGAGGTCGACCTGCTGACGGCGCCGGAGCGCGAGCAGCTGGCGAGCTGGAACGCTACCGGCTCGACGGGCCCGCTGGGCCCGATGGACTCGACCGGGCCGGCCGACGCCGGCCTGCACGACCTGGTGGTGGCGCAGGCGGCGCGCACGCCGGAGGCGCCGGCCCTGATCCACGACGGCACGGCCGTGACCTACCGGCAGCTCGCGGAGCGCTCGGCCCGGCTCGCCCGGCGCCTCCGCGGCCTCGGGGTGGGGCCGGAGGTGCGGGTGGGGATCTTCGGCAGCCGCACGCCGGATCTCCTCATCGCCCTGCTCGCGGTCCTGCGGGCCGGCGGCGCCTACGTCCCCCTCGACCCGGCCTATCCGGCGGATCGCCTGGCGTTCATGCTCGCCGACTCGGGGGCCCGCTTCGTCCTCGCCGAGGAGCGGCTGGCCGACCGGTTGGTCGCATCCGTGGCGGCGACCGACGCCCGCATCCTGCCGCTCGACGGGGGGAGCGGGGCGGAGGGGGCCGAGCTGCCGCTCGACGGCATGCCGGCGATCCCGGGGAGTCCGGGGAGCATGGCCTACCTCATCTACACCTCGGGCTCGACCGGCGTCCCCAAGGGGGTCGCCATCGAGCACAGGAGCGCCGTCGCCCTCGTCCGCTGGGCGCGCGGGGAGTTCGACGACGACGAGCTCTCCGGCGTCCTCGCCGCGACCTCGATCTGCTTCGACCTCTCGATCTTCGAGATCTTCGTGCCCCTCGCCTGGGGCGGCGCCGTGATCCTGGCGGACGACGCCCTGGCGCTCGCCCGCGGCCTCGCTGACGCCGGCCGGGTGCGGCTGGTCAACACCGTGCCGTCGGCGATGGCCGAGCTGGTCCGCGGCGGCGACCTGCCGGCGACGGTCCGCACCGTCAACCTCGCCGGCGAGCCGCTGCCGCTCGCCCTCGCCCAGGCCCTGCACGCCGGCCGGGCGGACCGGCGGGTGATCAACCTCTACGGCCCTTCGGAGGACACTACCTACTCGACCTGGGCCGAGGCGGAGCGGGGCGCCGCCGGTGCACCGACCATCGGCCGGCCGATCGCGGGTACCCGGGCCCATGTCGTCGACCCCGGCATGATGGCCGCGCCGGTGGGGGTGCCGGGCGAGCTCTGCCTGGGCGGTGAGGGTCTGGCTCGCGGGTACCTCGGGCGGCCCGAGCTGACGGCGGCGCGCTTCGTGCCCGACCCGTTCGCCGGCGCCCCCGGCATGCGTATTTATCGTACGGGCGACCTGGCGCGGCGGCGGCCCGACGGCGAGCTGGAGTTCCTCGGCCGCATCGACAGCCAGGTCAAGGTGCGTGGCTTCCGCATCGAGCTGGGCGAGATCGAGACCGCCCTCGCCGCCCTGCCGGAGGTCGCCGACGCCGCCGTCCTGGTGCGCGACGACCTCCCCGGCGGGCGCGGGCTGGTCGCCTTCGTGGCCCCCGCGGATCTCACAGCGGCGAGCCTGCGCGACTCGCTGCGCCGCCGACTGCCGGAGCCGATGGTGCCGTCCCTCTTCGTCCCCCTCGCCGCCCTGCCCCTCACTCCCAACGGCAAGGTCGATCGCCGCGCCCTCCAGCGGCACGCCATCGACACTGCCGGGGTGGGGGAGACCGCCGGCGCCCTGCCGCGCACGCCGGCCGAGGAGGTCCTGGCCGGGATCTGGGCCGAGGTGCTGGGCCGGCCGACGGTCGGCATCGACGACGACTTCTTCGCTCTCGGCGGCCATTCGCTCCTCGCCGCCAGAGTGCAGGCGCGGGTCCGCGAGCGTCTGGGGGCGGAGCTGCCGCTCGCCGCCCTCTTCCAGGCGCCGACCGTCGCCCGTCTCGCCACCCTCCTCGAGGCCGCGGCCCTGGCCGCGCCGGTCCGGGTGCCGCCCACCGGCGGGCTGGCGGGCGAGGGTCCGGCCTACCGGCTCTCCTTCGCCCAGGAGCGCCTCTGGCTGCTCGACCGCCTCGATCCCGGCTCGGCCGTCTACCACATGGCCGGCGCCGCCCGCATCGCCGGCCCGGTCGACGCCGCCGTCCTGGAGCGTGCGCTGAACGAGGTGGTCCGCCGCCACGATGCGCTGCGCAGCCGCTTCCCACAGGTCGATGGGCGGCCGGTGCAGATCGTCTCGCCCGACCTGCCGCTCTCGCTGAGCCGCATCGACCTCGCGGCTCTTCCCGGGACAGCGGCGCCTCTGGCCGCCGAGCAGGTGGCCGCGGCGCTGGCGCGCGGTCCCCTCGACCTCGAGCGCGGGCCGCTGCTGCGGGTCGGCCTGGCCCGGCTCGCCGCCGACCGGCACCTGCTGGTCCTGGTCCTCCATCACGTCGCCGCCGACGAGGCCTCGCTGGAGGTGCTGCTGGGCGAGCTCGCGGTCCTCTACCAGGCGTTCGCCGCGGGGGCTCCGTCTTCTCTCTCGGCGGCGCTCCCGGCGCCGCCGCTGCGCTACGTCGACTGGGCCGAGTGGCAGCGCCGCAACCTGGAGCGCGACCAGCAGTCGGGGCGGCTGGAGCCGCAGGTGGCCTGGTGGGCCGAGCGCCTGGCCGGCCTCGTCCCCCTCGACCTGCCGGCCGACCGTCCGCGGCCGGCCGTCCGCGGCTCGCGCGGCGGCGTCGCCCGAGCTGCTCTGCCGGCGCCGGCCGCCGCCCGCCTGGCCGCCGTTTCTCGCTCCGGCGGTGGCACCCTCTTCATGACCCTGCTCGCCGGCTTCCAGGCCCTGCTCTGCCGCTACGCGCGGAGCGCCGAGGCGGCGGTCGGCTGCCCGGTCTCCAGCCGCGACCACCGCGTGCTGGAGGGGATGGTCGGCTTCTTCGTCAACACCCTGGTCCTGCGCACCGAGGTCGCGCCGGAGGGGACCGTCGACGAGCTCCTGCGGCGGGTCCGCGAGGTGACGCTCGCCGCCCACGCCCACGGCGACGTCCCCTTCGAGGTTCTGGTCGAGCGCCTGCAGCCCGAGCGCAGCGCCGCCCGCAACCCTTTCTTCGGCGTCGCCTACACTCTGGAGCGCCCGCCGCGCCGCCGGCTCCTGGGGGGGCTGGAACTCGAGCCCTTCACCCTCGCGACCGGCACCGCGAAGTTCGACCTCACCCTCTTCGCTGGAGCGCCTGAGAGCGAGGGGGACGGCCTGACCCTGGCGCTGGAGTACGCCGCCGACCTCTACGACCCGGCGACCGCGGCGCGGGCGGCGGAGCACCTGGCGACGCTGCTCGCGGCGCTGGCCGAGGATCCGGCGCGGCGCGTCGGCGAGCTGCCGCTCCTGAGCGCCGCCGAGAGCCTCCAGCTCCAGGAGTGGAACGCCACCGCGGTCGCCTACGACCTCGACCTCCCCCTGCACGCGCTGGTCGAAGCGCAGGCCGCGCGCACGCCGGCGGCGATCGCCGTCAGCTTCGCGGGCGTGGCGCCGTTGACCTACGCCGATCTCGTCGCCCGCTCCGGCCGGCTGGCGCGCCGCCTGGTGGCCGCCGGGGTGCGAGTCGATCAGCCGGTCGGCGTCTGCCTCGAGCGCTCGCTGGAGCTGGTCGTCGCCCTGCTCGCCATCCAGCAGGCGGGAGGGGCGTACGTCCCCATCGACCCCTCCTACCCGGCCGACCGGGTGGCCTACATGCTCGCCGACGCCGCCGCGCCGGTGCTGCTGACGACGCGGCAAACGGCCGCCGGTTTGCCACCTCACAGAGCCGAGCCCATGTTCGTCGACGAAGAGGGAGGGGAGTCGGCCGCCGAATCGAGCGCGAGCGTGACGGTGACTGCCGTCACGCTTCCTAAAATCTCGTCAGAGAACCTCGCCTACGTCATCTACACCTCGGGCTCGACCGGCCGGCCGAAGGGGGCGATGAACAGCCATCGCGCCATCGTCAACCGGCTGCTCTGGATGCAGCAGGCCTTCGGCCTGGGCCCGGGCGACCGCGTCCTCCAGAAGACCCCGGCGAGCTTCGACGTCTCGGTCTGGGAGTTCTTCTGGCCGCTCCTGACCGGCGCCCACCTGGTGGTGGCGCGACCCGGCGGCCATCAGGACCCGGCCTACCTGGTCGACACCATCGCCGAGCAGAAGATCACCACCGTGCACTTCGTGCCGTCGATGCTGCGCGCCTTCCTCGACGCCCCGGGGCTCGCTCGCTGCGCCTCCCTCCAGCGGGTGATCTGCAGCGGCGAGGCGCTGCCGGCGGACCTCGCCGAGCGCTGCCTCGATCGCCTGCCGGCCCGGCTCTTCAACCTCTACGGCCCGACCGAGGCCGCCGTCGACGTCACCTGGTGGGAGTGCCTGGCCGGGGGCGGCACCGCGGTGCCGATCGGCCGGCCCATCGCCAACCTCGGCATCCGCATCCTCGGCCCCCTCGCCTCAGGGCTCCAACCGGTGGGCCTGGGGCCGGCGGGCGAGCTGCACATCGCCGGGGTGGGGCTGGCGCGGGGCTACCTCGGCCGGCCCGATCTCACCGCCGACCGCTTCCTCCCCGATCCGCAGGGCGAGCCGGGGGGCCGCCTCTACGCGACCGGCGACCTGGCGCGCTACCGGCCGGATGGCGCCGTCGACTACCTCGGGCGCCTCGACGACCAGGTGAAGATCCGCGGCTTCCGCATCGAGCTGGGGGAGATCGAGGCCAGCCTCGCCGCCCACCCGGCGGTCGCCGAGGCCGCGGTGCTGGTCCGCGAGGACGTGCCCGGCGAGCGCCGGCTGGTGGCCTACGCGGTGCCGTCGCGCGAGGCCGCCCTGCCGGTCGCCGAGCTGCTCCGCCTGCGGGCCGAGGCGAAGGCGGAGGGTCACCCGCTCCAGGATCTCCACGACCTGCCGAACGGCATGGCGGTCTTCTACCTGAACCGTGGCGAGACCGACTTCCTCTACCGCGAGATCTTCGCCGAGGACGCCTACCTGCGGCACGGCGTCGAGCTGGGAGACGGCGCCACGGTCGTCGACGTCGGCGCGAACATCGGCCTCTTCAGCCTCTCCCTGGCGCGGCGCCTGCGCGGCGCGCGGTTCTACGCCTTCGAGCCGATCCCGCAGGTGTTCGAGGTGCTGCGCCTGAACGCCGCGCTCTACGGCCTCGACGCCCGGCTCTTCCCCTGCGGCCTAGCCGCCGCCCCGGGCAGCGCCGACTTCGTCTACTACCCCCACCTGTCGCTGGTCTCCGGCCGCTTCGCCGACGGCGTCGAGGAGCGGGAGGTGGTGCGCTCCTTCCTCCTCTCCGAGAGCCAGACGGGAGAAAGCGGGCGGGCGGGGATGGGATCAACCGCGGGGATGGGATCAACCGCGGGAATGGGATCGGAGCAGGACATCCAGACGCTGCTCGACGACCGCGTCCGCGGCGAGCGGGTGCGCTGCGAGCTGAAGACCCTCTCCCAGGTCTTCCGCGACGAGGGCATCGAGTCCGTGGACCTGCTCAAGGTGGACGCCGAGAAGAGCGAAGAGGAGGTGCTGGCCGGCATCGACGAGGCCGACTGGCCGCGCATCCGCCAGGTGGTGGTCGAGGTGCACGACGTCGGCGGTCGCCTCGACCGCCTGCGCGACCTCCTCCTCGGCCAGGGGTTCGCCGTCGCCGTCGAGCAGGATGCGGCGCTGCGCGGCACCGGCCTCCACAACGTCTTCGCCACCCGGCCCCAGGCGATGTCTGAGCCGGAGGGCGCGAGCGCGGCGGGAGCCCCCTATGCTTGGAGCAGCACGGCGCGGCTGATCGAGGACCTGCGCGAGTCGCTGCGCCGGCGCCTGCCGGACTACATGGTCCCCGGGCCGTTCGTGCTCAGCGCCGCTCTACCCAAGAACGCCAGCGGCAAGCTCGACCGCCGCGCCCTGTCGGAACAGCCCGCACCGGAGGCCGAAGGCGCCGGCGCGGCGGCCTATGTCGCCCCGCGCAACCCCACCGAGGAGGTGGTGACGGGCCTGTGGAGCGATCTCCTCCACCTGGAGCGGGTGGGAGCGGAGGACAACTTCTTCGCCCTCGGCGGCCACTCGCTGCTCGGCGTCCAGCTCCTCTCGCGCCTGCGCGACCGGCTGGGGATCGAGCTGCCGCTCTCCAGCCTCTTCGCCCATCCCACCCCGGCCGGGCTCGCGGCGCTCCTCGAGGGCGAGGGCCAGGAGCGCGGCGCGGCGCCGCAGGCGCCTCCGCTCGTCCCCCTACCGCGAGGAGGGGAGGCGCCGCTCTCGTTCTCGCAGGAGCGGCTCTGGTTCCTCGATCAGCTGGAGCCGGGCAGCCCGGTCTACAACCTGCCGGCGGCGATCCTCCTGCAGGGCGCGCTCGACCGCGCCGCTCTCGCCGCCGGCATCGTCGCCATCGTCCGCCGCCACGACGCGCTGCGGACGACCTTCCGCTCGTCGGGCGGCGCGCCCGTGCAGGTGATTTCGGACGTCATGCAGGATGTAGAGCTGCCGCTGACCGACCTCATCGGCTCCGCCGCGCCTCTTAAAGAAGCCCGGCACTTCGCCGCCCGCGAGGCCCTCGTCCCCTTCGACCTGACCGCCGGGCCGCTGCTGCGCGTCGCCCTGCTGCGGCTGGGGGAGCAGGACCACGTCCTCCTCCTCACCCTGCACCACATCGTCGCCGACGGCTGGTCGCTGAACGTCTTCCTGCGCGAGCTCGCCATCCTCTACGGCGCCGCGGTCGCGGGCGAGAGTGCGGACTTGCCGCGGCTGCCGGTGCAGTACGCGGACTTCGCGGCCTGGCAGCGCTCCTGGCTCGCGGGCGACGTCCTGGCCGGCCACCTCGACTACTGGCGGCAGCGGCTGGCCGGCGCCCCGGCTTTCCTGGAGCTGCCGACCGACCGGCCGCGCCCGGCGGTGCAGAGCTTCCGCGGCGGCAGCCGCCGCCTGGAGCTCGCGCCTCAGCTGGCGGCCGATCTCCGCGCCCTGGGACAGGCCCAGGGCGCGACCCTCTTCATGACCCTGCTCGCGGCCTTCGCGGCCCTCCTCTCGCGCTACACCGGGCAGCGCGATCTGGTCCTCGGCACGCCGACGGCGAACCGCGACCGGGTGGAGCTGGAGCCGCTGATCGGCCTCTTCGCCAACAGCCTGATCCTGCGCATCGATCTGACCGGCGATGGGAACGACGAGCCGTCCTTCGCCGAGCTGGTCGGCCGGGTGCGGGAGATGGCGCTCTCCGGCTACGCCCACCAGGAGGTGCCGTTCGAGAAGCTGGTCGAGCACCTCCGCCCCGAGCGCGACCTCAGCCACAATCCGATCTACCAGTCGGTCTTCGCCCTGGAGGAGACCGACCGCGCCGGGCTGCGCCTGCCGGGGCTCGAGCTGACGCCGCTGCCGGGCGAGGGCGGGACGGCGAAGTTCGACCTCGCCCTCTACATGGAAGAGGGGGGCGGCCGGCTCTCGGGGCTCCTGGAGTACGGCAGCGACCTCTTCGACCCGGTGACGCCGGCCCGCTGGCTGGCCCACTTCGAGACCCTGCTCGCGGCCGTCGCCCGCGACCCCGGGCTGCGCCTCGCCGACCTGCCGAGCGTCGCCCCGGCAGAGCGCCACCATCTCCTCTACGAGGGGAACGACACCGCCCGCGCGGCGCCGGCCGAGCTCTTCATCCACCGCCGTTTCGCGGCCCGGGCCGCCGCCGCGCCCGACACCGCCGCTCTCACCCACGAGGGGCGGACGCTGACCTACGGCGAGCTCGACCGCCGCGCCAACCAGCTCGCCAACCGCCTGCGCGCGCTGGGGGTGGGGCCGGGGGCGCGGGTCGCCGTCGCCCTGCTGCGCTCGCCCGACCTCATCGTCTCGTTCCTCGGCATCCTCAAGGCCGGCGGCGCCTACGTGCCGCTCGACCCGGCCTATCCGCTGGACCGCCTGGCCTACATGCTGGCCGACTCGCGCCCGCCGGTGCTGCTCACCCAGGAGACACTCGCCAGTCATTTACCACCGTCGCCGGGAGCCACTCTCTTACTCGATAATGCCTGGCGCGAGCTCGCCGCCGAGAGCCCGCTGGCGCCAGCCCCGCTCTCCGGCCGGCCGCTCCTCCCCGGCGACCTCGCCTACGTCATCTACACCTCGGGCTCGACGGGACGGCCGAAAGGGGTGATGATCGAGCACGCCTCGCTGGCGAGCTACACCGCGACGGCGGTCTCCGCCTACGGCGTCGAGCCGGTAGACCGGGTCCTCCAGTTCTGCTCGATCAGCTTCGACATCAGCATCGAAGAGATCGTGCCGTGCCTGACCCAGGGCGGCGAGCTGGTCCTGCGCACGGACGAGATGCTGGCCTCGCCGGCGGTCTTCCTGGAGACCTGCAGGGCCTGGAACCTGACCATGCTCAGTCTGCCGACCGCCTACTGGCACGAGATCACCACCCGCCTGGAGAGGGATCAAACGGCCGGCGGGGTAGAAGCCGCCCATGGGAGTGCACTACCGCCATCGCTGCGGCTGGTGATCATCGCCGGCGAGCGCGCCCTGCCCGAGCGGCTGGCGGGCTGGCTGCGGCACGCCCCCGAGCGCCCGCGGCTGATCAACACCTACGGCCTCACCGAGTCGACGATCATCTCGACCGCGGGCGACCTGACGGCGGCAGGCCGTACGGATGGTCAACGCGAGGTGCCCATCGGCCGCGTCATCGCCGACAGCGAGATCTATCTCCTCGACCGCAGCGGCCAGCCGGTCCCGCTCGGCGTGCCGGGCGAGATGTACCTCGGCGGCGGCCTCCTCGCCCGCGGCTATCTCCACCGGCCGGACATCACCGCCGAGCGCTTCGTGCCGCACCCCTTCTCCCGCCTCCCCGGGGTGCGGCTCTACGCCACCGGCGACCTGGCGCGCGCCCTCGCCGACGGCGACTTCGAGTTCCTCGGCCGCGGCGACCACCAGGTCAAGATCCGTGGCTACCGGATCGAGCTGGGGGAGGTCGAGGCGGCGCTCACCTCGCACCCGGCGGTCGAGTCGGCGGTGGTGACGGCGCCCGAGGAGCGGCCGGGGCACCGCCGTCTGGTCGCCTACGTCCTCCTGCGGCAGGGCGGCGAGCCCGTCGGCCCGACCGAGCTGCGCAGCTTCCTCGGCGGCCTGCTGCCCGACTACATGCAGCCGGCGACCTTCGTCTTCCTCGACGAGATGCCGATGACGCCCAACGGCAAGCTCGAACGTGCCGCCCTCCCCGAGCCGAGCTCGCTGCGCCCGGACCTTGCGGCGAGCTTCGTCGCCCCGCGCGACGGCTTCGAGAGGGAGATCGCGGCGATCTGGCAGGAAGCGCTGGGGATCGAGCGGGTGGGGATCCACGACAACTTCTTCGATCTGGGCGGCCACTCGCTGCTGCTCATCTCGGTCCACGAACGGCTGAAGGAGAAGCTCGGCCGCGGCGTGCCGATCGTCGACCTCTTCAAGCACCCGACCGTCGACTCGCTGGCTCGCCACCTGGCGCGCGCGGCGGGCGAGGGCGAGGTGGCGGTGCCCGTAGCGGCTAAAGTCCAGGAGCGGGCCGAGCGCAGCCGCTCGGCGGTGCGCCAGGAGCGCTTCCTCAAGGCACGGAGGAAGGCGCATGAGTGAGGCGGCGGTTTCGGATCGGGCCGTGCAGCCGGCGATGGCGGCCACGCCTTGGCTCGACCCCGCCGTCCGGGCGGCGCACGCCGCCCTGTCGTCGGCGAGCGCGGCCTTCCTCGACTTCGTGGCCGCCGACCCGGACGCCCGCGAGCGCGCGAGCTTCGCGCCGCTGGCGCGCCGCACCTCGTTCAACCCCTACCCGCTGCAGCCCTGGCCGGCCTTCGTCGACCGCGAGCGGGTGGCGGAGCTGGAGCGGGTGAGCGTCGGTCTCTGCCGGCTGGTCAAGAGCGTGCCGCGGCGCCTCTTCGACGACGATCCCGAGCGCATCAGCCGCTTCTACGACCTCGGCAGCGCCGACCGCGCCCGCTCGCTCCTGGCGGCGCCGACCGGCATCGACACCGCCCTCGGTCGCGGCGACTTCCTGCTCACCGCCGGCGGCCTGCAGTGCCTGGAGTTCAACCTGGTCAGCCACCTCGGCGGCTGGCAGACGTCGCGCTGGGCTCCTCTCTACCTGGAGTCGGCACCCATCGCTCGCTTCCTCGCCGGGGCGGGCCTCGAGGCGCGCTGCCGCGACACGGTGCGTCTCCTCTTCGCCCATCTGCTCGACCAGGCGCAAGATGGCGATCGAGGCGATCTGGACATCGCCTTCGTCGTCCCCGACGAGCTCCAGGAGCCTCTACGCGGCGACTTCGCCGCCTATCTCGCGGCCGAATACGCGGCGGAGTTGGGGAATGCGGGAAAGTCTGGGGGCCAGTCTGGAGGCGAAGCTCTCCTCTGTGGCTACGGCGACCTCCGCGAGGCCGACGGCTACCTCTTCCTCGGTGCGCGCCGGATCGGCGCCGTCGTCGAGGTGCACGACGGCACCACCCCCGGCCACGCCTTCCGCTGCTTCAAGGCCGGCCACCTCGATCTCTACAACGCCCCCATCCGCACCGTGCTCTCCGACAAGCGGAACCTCGCCCTCCTCTCCGAGCTCGCCGGCGGTGGTCGCTTCGACCGCCAGGAGCGGGAGCTGATCGAGCGCCACGTCCCCTGGACGCGCCGCCTGGCCGCCGAGCGGACGATCTGGCGCGACGAGCGGGCCTGGCTGCCCGACCTGGTGCAGTGGGAGCGCGAGGCGATGGTCCTGAAGCAGGCCGGTGCCGGCCAGGGCACCGGCGTCCATGTCGGCCTCTTCACCCCGGAGGAGCGCTGGGGGGAGCTGGTGGCAGAGGCCGTGGCGGCCGGCGGCTGGGTGGTGCAGGAGCGGGTCGATTCACTCCCTTTCCTCCACCAGCACGGCGAGCGCGGCGCCGCACCGCACGAGGTGGTCTGGGGGCTCTTCGCCTTCGGCGACCGCTACGCCGGCGCCTTCCTCTCGCTGCGCCCGAAGGGCGAGGGCGGCGTCGTCAACGTCCATCAGGGAGCGAGCGAAGGGATCGTCTTCGAGGTCGAGCCGCGGGAGGCCGTTGAATGAGCTCTCCCGATCTGGCGACGGACCAGGAGATCGATCAGGAACCGGGGCAGGCGCCCGAGGGGCCCGATGGGATCGCCGTCGTCGGCATGGCCGGCCGCTTCCCCGGCGCCGACGGGGTGGACGCCTTCTGGGAGAACCTCGCCGCCGGGCGCGAGACGATCACCTTCTTCGACAGCGCCGAGCTGATCGCCGCCGGCGTCGACCCCGCGCTGGTCGGTGACCCCGCCTACGTGCGGGCGCGCGGGCTGATCGACGGCCCCGAGCTCTTCGATGCCTCCCTCTTCGGGTTCAATCCGCGCGAGGCGGAGATCATGGACCCGCAGCACCGGCTGCTCCTGGAGTGCGGATGGCAGGCGCTGGAGCACGCCGGTTACGACCCGCGGCGACATGCGGGGCCGATCGGCGTCTATGCCGGCGCCGGCACCCACACCTACCTGCTGTTCAACCTGATGTCGAACCGCCAGCTCCTCGGTTCCGTCGGGCACTACCAGACGATGCTGGGGAGCGATTCCGACTTCCTGGCGACGCGGCTCTCCTACAAGCTCGACCTCAAGGGGCCGAGCCTCACCGTGCAGACGGCGTGCTCGACGTCGCTGGTCGCGGTGCATCTGGCGGTCCAGGCGCTGCTCAACGGCGAGTGTGATCTGGCATTGGCCGGAGGCGTCCGCATCTCGGTGCCGCAGCGCGCGGGGTATCTCTACCAGGCCGGCGGCATCCTCTCGCCCGACGGCCACTGCCGGCCCTTCGACGCCGCGGCGCAGGGCTGCCTTGATGGCGACGGCGTCGGGATGGTGGTGCTCAAGCGGCTGGCCGACGCCCTGGCGGACGGCGACCACATCCACGCGGTCGTCCGCGGCACCGCCATCAACAACGACGGCGGCGGCAAGATCGGCTACACAGCGCCGAGCGTCGAGGGGCAGGCCGAGGTGATCGCGCTGGCGCAGGCGGTAGCAGGGGTGGAGCCGGAGACGATCGGCTACGTCGAGGCGCATGGCACGGCGACGCCGCTCGGCGACCCGATCGAGGTGGCGGCGCTGAAGCAGGCCTTCGGGGCGGGGTCGGGGCCGGCGAGCTGCGGTCTAGGGTCGGTGAAGTCGAACATCGGCCACCTGGACGCGGCGGCGGGGGTGGCGGCGCTGCTCAAGACGGTGATGGCGCTGGAGCGCGGGAAGATTCCGCCGAGCCTTCACTTCGAGCGTCCGAACCCGCAGCTCGACTTCGAGGGGAGTCCCTTCTTCGTCGTCGACCGGCTGGCGGATTGGCCGGCTCGGGAGGGTCTCGATGCTCCGCGGCGGGCGGGCGTCAGCTCGTTCGGCATCGGCGGCACCAACGCGCACGCGGTGCTCGAAGAGGCGCCGGCGACGGAGGAGGGGAGCCCGTCGCGTCCGCAGCAGCTGCTGCTTCTCTCGGCGGCGACGGCGGCGAGCCTGGAGGCGGCGACGGCGAATCTGGTCGCGCACCTGCGGCATCGGCTGCCTGCCGATCCGGTGGATCTCGCGGACATCGCGCACACCCTGCAGGTGGGGCGGCGAGAGCTGGCGCACCGGCGGATGGTCGTGGCGGCGAGCGGAGAGGACGCGGCGGAGGCGCTCGCGTCGCTCGATCCGCGGCGGGTGCTGTCGCGGGTCCAGGAGGCCGAGAACCGCGGCGTCGCCTTCCTCTTCCCCGGCCAGGGGGCGCAGCATCCGCGAATGGCGGCGGGGCTCTACCGGGGCGAGCCGACGTTCCGCGCCGAGATCGACCGCTGCGCCGAGATGCTGCTCCCCGAGCTGGGGCTCGATCTGCGTGGGCTGCTCTTCGCCGGGGCCGCTAACGCTGGGGCGGAGGACGTCGAGGAGATAGCTGCCGCCGGCGAGCGGTTGCGGCAGACGGCGATCGCCCAGCCGGCGCTCTTCGCCGTGGAGTACTCGCTCGCCCGGCTGTGGATGGAGTGGGGGGTGCGCCCGGAGGCGATGCTCGGCCACAGCGTGGGCGAGTACGTGGCGGCCTGCCTCGCCGGCGTTTTTACTCTGGAAGAGGCGCTGCGGCTGGTGGCGGTGCGCGGGCGGCTGATGCAGGCGATGCCGGCCGGGGCGATGCTGTCGGTGCCTCTGCCTGAAGCCGAGGTGGCGGGGATGCTCACCCCCGGGCTGGCGATCGCGGCGGTCAACACCCCGGCCCTGGTGGTGGTCGCCGGGGAGTCGGTGGCAGTGGCGGAGCTGGCGGCGCGGTTGACCGCTCGCGGGGTCGAGAGCCGGGTGCTGCGCACCTCGCACGCCTTCCACTCGGCGATGATGGACCCCGCCCTGCCGCGCTTCGCGGCCGAGGTGGCGCGGGTCGAGCTCAAGGCTCCGAAGCTGCCGTTCCTCTCGAACCTCTCGGGGACTTGGATCCGGCCGGAGGAGGCGACGGACCCGGACTACTGGGTAAGACATCTGCGCGGGACGGTCCGCTTCTCGGCCGGCCTGGAGGTGCTGTTCGCGGCGAGCCGGACGGTGCTGCTGGAGGTCGGGCCGGGGGCTTCGCTCTCGGCGCTCGCACGGCAGCACCCGGGCCGCTCGACCGGGCAGCTGGTGCTGGCGTCGCTCGCGGCCGCCACCGAGGCGTCCGCCGCGGCCGATGGCGGAGCCGATACGCCGGCAGTTCTGCGCGCCCTCGGGCAGCTGTGGCTGGCGGGGGTGGAGGTGCGGTGGAAGGGCTTCTATGCTCACGAGCGGCGCCGGCGGGTGGTGCTGCCGACGTATCCGTTCGAGCGCAAGCGCTACTGGGTGGAGGCGCGGCCCCAGGGTGGGGCGGGGGTGGCGGGCGAGGCGCAGGCGGAGCGGCGCAACGAGCTCGCGGACTGGTTCTGGGCTCCCCTCTGGCGGCAGACTGTGCCGCCGGCGGGGTTGGCGCCGGCGGAGGTCGAGGGTGCCTGGCTGGTTTTTGCCGACGCGGCTGGCTTTGGCGCGCGGCTGGTCGAACGGCTAGAGGAGCAGGTGGGGGCGAGTCGGGTGGTGGCGGTGGCTCCAGGTGGAGGCTTCCGCGAGGTCTCCGAGGGGCGGTTTGAGGTCCGCCCGGGTGAGCGCGCGGGCTATGGGGAGTTGCTCGAACGGCTGGAGAGCTCCGGGCGTATCCCGACCCGCATCGTGCATCTGTGGAGCGCCGGCCAGGTCGCGGGTGAAGGTGAAAAAGCTCTGGGTGAAGGGGCGGTGGGGGCGGGCGAAGGCTCCGCGCGAGCTCAGGCCCGTGGTGGCAAGCGAGCGGCTGGTAAAACAGCTCTGGGTAAGGGGGCGGTGAAGGCGGGCGAAGCTTCTGAGCGCGTTCTTGCCTGGGGTGGTGGCGGGGTCGTCGATGGGACGGCTTCTGAGGCGGCGGCGGAGGCCGAGCTTGGGTTCTACAGCCTGTTGGCCCTAGCCCAGGTGCTCGCCGGGCGGCGGCCCTCGCCGGCGCATGTGGTGATCGTCACGGCTGGCGCCCAGCGGGTGACCGGCGGCGAGACGCTCCGGCCGGTGCGGGCTCTGGCCCTCGGGCCGGCGACGACGATCCCGCAGGAGCTGCTGCACCTGACCTGCCAGAGCGTCGATGTCGATCTGCCGGCGGCGGGTGGGCGGCGCGAGCGGGAGCTGGTCGATCTGCTGCTGGCCGAGATCGCCGGCGGTTCGGGGGAGCCGGTGGTCGCCCTGCGTGGCGGCGACCGATGGGTGCGCGATTTCGGGCCGGTGCGCTTGGGGGCGGCGGAGGGTGCGGCCGGACTGCGCGAGGGCGGCACCTACCTGATCACCGGCGGTCTGGGCGGCGTGGGGCTCGCCATCGCCGAGCACTTGGCCGAGGTGGCGCGAGCCCGGCTGGTGCTGACCGGGCGTACTCCGCTGCCGCCGCGTGAGAGTTGGCCGCAGGTCGCGGCCGGCGGCGGCGGCGAGTCGGAGATCGTGCGCCGGCTGCTCGCCCTGGAGGCCGCGGGGGCCGAGGTGCTTGCGCTGGCGGCGGACGTCGCCGATGTGGAATCGATGGGTGCGGCGCTGGTCGCGGCGCGGGCGCGCTTCGGTCCGCTCCACGGCGTCGTCCACGCCGCGGGCGTGGCCGGCGGCGGATTGATCGAGCTCAAGACGCGCGCGGCGGCGGCGGCGGTGCTGGCGCCGAAGGTGGCCGGGACTCTGGTGCTGGAGCAGCTCCTGGCCGGCGAGGAGCTGGACTTCCTGGTCCTCACCTCGTCACTGAATGCATTGTTGGGCGGCCCGGGGCAGGTCGACTATGCGGCGGCGAACTCGTTCCTCGACGCCTTCGCTCGCTCGCGCTCCGAGGGCGAACGGCGGGTGATCGCCATCGGCTGGGACACCTGGCGCGGGGTCGGTATGGCCGGCGCGCGCCCGGGCTCGCGAGGCTCGGCTCGGGCTGCCGAGACCACCGCGCCGTTCGATCACCCACTGCTCACCCACCGGGTGGTGCCGGAGGTCGCGGGCGGGGACGGCGCGACGGTGTCGGACGAGGTCTTCCTCTCCTACCTGCGGACGGGCGAGAGCTGGATCCTCGACGAGCACCGGCTGGGCGGCCATCCGATCGTCCCCGGCACGGCCTATCTGGAAATGGCCGGGGCGGCCTACCGCGGCATCGCCGGCCACGGGTCGAAGGGCGCGACGGATCCGACGGTGTCGATGGCTGCGGGAACCGGGGTGAGCGCTGGGACGGAGATGGAGTCCTCCGGATCTCTGGAGATGCGCGATGTCCTCTTCGTCGCCCCCCTGCGGGTGGGCGACGGCGAGACGCGCGAGGTCCGCACGGTCCTTAGCCGCAACGGCGACGGCTTCCACTTCAAGGTGGTGAGCGGGGCGGGTGGTGCCGACGCGGCTGATGGCGGCGCCTGGCAGCAGCACGTGGTCGGCAGCATCGGCGGCGTCAGCTCGGGCAGCCCGGTACCGGCGCGGCTGGACCTCGCGGCGCTCATGGCCGCCGGCGAGGAGCGGGTGCTCGGCGAGGAGTACCGCGAGGACCTGCGGACGGCAGGTCTGGGGGCGCGGTGGGAGGGGCTGCGCAAGGTGTACGTGGGGAGCGAGGGGGTGCTGGGGCTGCTGGAGCTGGCTCCGGAGCTGGCGGACGACGTCGCCCAGTTCCAGCTCCACCCGGCTCTGCTGGACGTGGCGACCAGCTTCGGTGAGGTCTACGCGCCGCGCGGCGAGGGCTACTACCTGCCGCTCTCCTACAAGCGGCTGCGCGCCCACGGGCCGCTGCCGAGCCGTTTCTACAGCTACGCTCGCTTCCGCGCCGGCGCCGGCGCGTCGCACGAGACGCTGGCCTTCGACGTCTCGATCGTCGACGAGGAGGGTCTCGAGCGCGTCCAGGTCGAGGAGTTCACGCTCAAGCGGATCGACGTCGCCGGTGCGATCCGCGGCAGCTCCGGCGCCGCGGCTCGGCCCTCGTCAGAGGCACGGACAGATCTCGCCACACCGGTGTCCGGCGCCAGACCGCTCGCTCCGGCGAGCGCGGGCTCCGGATCGACCGAGTCGGCTGCGCCGGCCGAGGAGCTGGAGGGGATGGCGATCGCCGAGGCGGTCGAGGCGTTCGCTCGCATCCTTGCTCAAGGCGGGAGCCACGGCCGGCTGGCGCAGATCGCGGTGTCGACGCACCCGCTGCCGGGGGTCATCGAACGGGCGCGCAAGCTGACCACGGCCGCACTCGCCGCCGGGGCCGGCACTGGCGTCCAGGGCGGCCACGCGCGGCCCGACCTCGCCACTGCTTATGTGGCGCCGCGGACGGAGATGGAGGGGCGGCTCGCCGCCATCTGGCAGGAGATCCTGGGGATCTCGGAGGTCGGCGTCTTCGACGACTTCTTCGAGCTCGGCGGCCACTCGCTGCTCGGCACGCAGCTGGTCTCGCGGGTGCGCAGCGATCTGCAGGCGGAGGTGGCGCTCGCCCGGCTCTTCGAGGCGACGACGATCGCCGACTTCGCTCTGGTGGTCGAGGCGGAGCTGGGCGGCGGGGCCGCGGCTGGCGAGACGGGGACGACGGCGACGGCGATCGTCCCGGTGCCGCGGGACGGCGACCTGCCGCTCTCGTCGTCGCAGGAGCGGCTCTGGTTCCTCGATCGCCTCGATCCCGGGAGCCCGCTCTACAACATCTCGCAGGCTTTCCGGCTGACCGGGGCTCTGGACCTGCCGGCGCTGGCCGCCGCCCTGACCGGCATCGTCGCCCGCCACGAGTCGCTGCGCACGGCCTTCGGTAGCGTGCGCGGCCGGCCGCGGCAGCGGGTGCGGCCGCCGTTCGCGCCGCCGGTGCCGGTGGTCGACCTGGCGGGGCTAACCGAGGAGAGGGGGCAGGACGAGGCGGCGCGCCTGGCCTCCGGCGCCGGCGAGCAGTCGTTCGACCTCGCGCGGCCGCCGCTCTTCGCCGGCTGGCTGCTGCGGCTGGCTCCCGAGCGCCATACGTTCGTCCTCACGCTCCACCACATCGTCTCGGACGGCTGGTCGATCGCCCTCTTCGTCGCCGAGCTGGCGGCGCTCTACCGGGCGTTCTCGGCGGGTGAGCCCCTGCTGCGGTCGCCGTTGCCGGCGCTGCCGGTCCAGTACGGCGACTTCGCGGTCTGGCAGCGCGAGCGGCTGCGCAGCGCGGAGCTGGAGGGGCAGCTCGCCTACTGGCGCGAGCGGCTGGCCGGGGCGCCGGCGGCGCTGGAGCTGCCGCTCGAGAGGCCGCGCCCGCCGGTGCAGACGTACCGCGGGGGGACGGAGGTGGTGCGGCTGTCGCCGGAGCTGACGGCGGCTCTGAAGCAGCTGGGTCAGCGCGAGGGGGCGACGCTCTTCATGACGCTGCTCGCCGGCCTGGCAGCGCTGCTCTATCGTGTGACCGATCAGCCGGACCTGGTGATCGGCTCGCCGATCGCCGGCCGTGTGCGCCGCGAGACGGAGGGGCTGATCGGCTCGTTCCTCAACAACGTGGCGCTGCGGGTCGACCTCTCCGACCTCGCCGGCGAGCTGACAATGCGCCGGCTGCTGGCGCGCGTCCGCGAGGTCACGCTCGGCGCCTACGCCCACCAGGAGGTGCCGATCGAGCGGGTGATCGAGGAGCTGCGGCCGGACCGCGACCTCGCCCGCACGCCGCTCTACCAGGTGGTGCTCAACTGGCAGGACTTCGGCATCAACCGCGAGCCGATCGCGCTACCGGGGCTGACGCTGGAGCCGCTGCCGCCGGAGGAGCTGGTCGCCAAGTTCGACCTCGAGATCTACGCCTGGGCGGTCGACCGGGGGGTCTTCCTCCAACTGGTCTACAACCGCGACCTCTTCGGCCCCGAGCAGATGCGGGAGTTGGGGGGGTATCTCGAAGCCGTCTATCGCGCCACCACGTCCGACCCCGAGGTGCGGGTCTCCGCCCTGGCGCTGGCCGGCGCCGCGGAGAGGGGCCGCCGCGGTGTGCGCCCGTCGCCGCTGCCGCCGATGCCGGGGGCGGAGGTGATGCCGGCCGCGGCGCTCGAACGGTCTCTCGCCGATCGCTTCGCGCGCGTCGCCGCCGACTATCCCGACCGGGTGGCGGTGCGCGGCGCCGGCGGCACGGCGACCTACGCCGAGCTGGCGGCGGCGGCGGACCGGGTGGCGCATGCGCTCCTGGCGGGCGGGGGGGAAGTCGGGCGGGTGGCGCTGCTGTTCGGCCCGGGGGCGCCGATGGCGGCCGCGGTCCTGGGGGTCCTGGCGGCCGGCGGCACGTACGTCCCGCTCGATCCCTCGTACCCTCGCGAGCGGTTGCGCTTCATGCTGGCGGACGCCGAGGTCGGCACCCTGCTTATTGCGGCGGATCTTTCCGCTCTGGCGGCCGAGCTGACCGACGGCTCAGGGCTGGAAGCGTTGGTGGCGGAGGAGCTGCCGGCGGCTCCGGCGGGCTGGGCGGCTCCCGCGGTGGCGGCGGACGCGGTGGCTTACCTGCTCTACACCTCGGGCTCCTCGGGGCGGCCGAAGGGGGTCATGCAGAGCCACCGCAACGTCCTTCACCACGTCCGGACGTACGGCGAGCGGCTGCGGCTGGGGCCGGCAGATCGGCTGACGATGCTGTCGTCGTACAGCTTCGACGCCGGGGTGATGGACCTCTTCGGCGCCCTGCTGCACGGCGCCGCGCTCTATCCGTGGGACGTGCGGGGCGATGGGCTGGCGGGGCTCGCGGGATGGATGGCGGCCGGCGGGATCACGGTCTACCACTCGACTCCGACGGTCTTCCGCTACGTCGTGCAGTCGCTCAAGGGGCGGCACGTGGCGTCGACGGTGCGCCTCTGCGTCCTCGGCGGCGAGGAGGTGGTGCAGCGCGACCTGGAGATCTTCCGCCAGGCCTTCCCTCCGGGCTGCGTCCTGGTCAACGGCCTCGGCCCGACGGAGTCGACGCTGGCGCTGCAGCGGTTCATCGCGCTGGGGGAGACGGAGGGGGAGGCGGCCGGGATCGAGCGGCGCACGGTGCCGGTGGGTTGGCCGGTCGAGGAGACCGAGGTGATCCTCGGCAACTCGGCGGGCGCGCAGGAGGCGATGTGGGGGAGCGGCGAGATCCTGATCCGCAGCCCCTACCTGGCGCTCGGCTACTGGCGGCGGCCCGAGCTGACGGAGGCGGCGTTCCTGCCCGACCCCGAGGGGAGCCATCTCCGCATCTACCGCACCGGCGACCTCGGCCGCCTGCTGCCGGACGGTGCCATCGAGTTCGTCGGCCGGCGCGACCTGCAGGTCAAGATCCGCGGCGTGCGGGTGGAGCTGGGCGAGATCGAGGCCGCGCTCGGCGGCCACCCGGGCGTCCGCGAGTGCGCCGTCGTCGCCCGCCAGGACCGGCCGGGCGAGACGCGGCTGGCCGCCTACGTGGTCCCACTCGCGGGCGCGGGCGACGACCTCTCTCTGGCGCCCGCCGAGCTGCGCGCCTTCCTCGCCCGCACCCTGCCGGACGCCATGGTGCCGGCCGATTACGTGGTGCTGCCGGCGCTGCCGCTGACACCGACAGGGAAGGTCGACCGCCGCGCCCTGCCGGCGCCGGCGCCGCCGACGCTCGATCCCGAGCGCGCCGCCATCGCGCCGCGGAGCCCGGTCGAGGAGGTGCTGGTGGCGATCTGCGCCGAGCTCCTCGACCTCGAAGCGATCGGCGTCGACGATAACTTCTTCGATCTCGGTGGCCACTCGCTGCTCGCCACCCAGGCGATCTCGCGCATCGCCGAGACCTTCGGCGTCGACGTGCCGCTGCGCCGGCTTTTCGAGCGGCCGACGGCGGCGGGCCTGGCGGAGGCGGTTGAGGAGGCGCTCGCCGCTGGAGCCGCAGGTCGCGCCTCGGCCGCGCCGCCGCTCGCCCGCCGGCCGGCCGACGCCGAGCTCGGCCTCTCCTTCGCCCAGCAGCGGCTCTGGTTCCTCGAGCAGCTGGCGCCGGGGAACCCCAACTACAACATCCCCGCCGACGTCCGGCTGCAAGGGGCGCTCGACGCCCGAGCGCTGGAGGGGGCCCTGGCCGCCGTCGTCGCTCGCCACGAGGCGCTGCGCACCACCTTCGGCACCGAGGGAGGAAGGCCGGTGCAGCGGATCTCACCGCCCGGCGGCTGGTCGCTGCCGCGGGTCGATCTACAGCGGCTGCCGGCGGCCGTACGCGCCGAGGAAGCCGAGCGCCTGGCGACGGCCGAGCTGCGGCGGCCGTTCGACCTCACCACGGGACCGCTGATCCGCGGCGCCCTGCTGCGCCTCGACGCCGGCGAGCACCTGCTGCTGCTGACGATCCACCACATCGTCTCCGACGGCTGGTCGATGGGCGTCCTGGTGCGCGAGATCGCCGCCCTCTACGAGGCCGGGGTGGGTGGCGGCGCGGCGGTCCTCCCCGAGCTGCCGATCCAGTACGCCGACTATGCCCTCTGGCAGCGCCAGTGGCTCGCCGGGCCCGCCCTGGAGGATCTCCTCGCCTACTGGCGGGCACGGCTGGCGGGAGCGCCGGCGCAGCTCGATCTCCCTCTCGACCGGCCGCGGCCGTCGGTGCGCACGCCGCGCGGCGACCACCGCCGGCTGGAGCTGCCGGCCGTCCTGACCGCCGAGGTGCGCGCCCTCGGCCGGCACTCCGGCGCCACCACCTTCATGACCCTGCTGGCCGGCTTCTACGCCCTGCTGCACCGCGTCACCGGCCAGAGCGATCTGCCGGTGGGCTCGCCGATCGCCAACCGCAACCGCGCTGGCATCGAGGGGCTGATCGGCTTCTTCGTCAACACCCTGGTGATGCGCACCGAGGTCGGCGGCGCGACCGGCCGCGACCTCCTGGCCCGCGTCCGGGACACCGCCCTCGGCGCCTACGCCCACCAGGACCTGCCGTTCGAGCGCCTGGTCGAGGAGCTGCAGCCGGTCCGCGACCTGAGCGTGACGCCGCTCTTCCAGACCCTCTTCGATCTCCAGAACACACCGATGCCGGCGCTGGAGCTCTCGGGGCTGCGCCTCGAATCGCTGCCGGTCGCGACCGGGGCGGCGAAGTTCGACCTCTCGCTCTTCCTCGTCGACCGCGGCGAGCGGCTGACCGGCTCGCTGCAGTTCAGCCCCGACCTCTTCGACGGCGCCACGGCGGTGCGGCTGGCGGGCCAGCTGGAGCGCCTGCTCGCCGGCCTGACGGCCGACCCGGAGCGGCCGATCGCCGCGCTCGACCTGCTGTCGGAGAGCGAGCGCCACGAGCTGGCGGTCGAGTGGAACGACCCGCGCCAGGTCTACCCCGAAGGCGGGTTCCTGCACGAGCTGGCGATGGCGCGGGCGGCGGAGGTGCCGGAGCGGATCGCCCTGGTGCTCGAGGACACCGCCCTCTCCTTCGGCGAGCTGGCGCGGCGCGCGGAGCGGCTGGCGCGGCGCCTGCGCCGCCTGGGGGTGGGACCGGAGGTGGTGGTAGGGGTCTGCGCCGAGCGCTCGTTCGAGCTGGTGGCGGGCATCCTCGCCGTGCTGGAGGCCGGCGGCGTCTACCTGCCGCTCGACCCCGCGCTGCCGGCCGAGCGGCTGCGGTTCCTGCTGGCGGACGCGGCGCCGGCCGCGGTCCTGGCGCAGGCGCGCCTGACGGGGTCGCTGGCACCGCTGCGCGATCAGAGCGACTTGCCGGTGCTGGTGCTGGATGCTGCCGGGGTGGGCGATGCCGAAGACGACGATCTCCCGGCCTCAGCCGCGCTGCTGCCCGAGCACCCGGCTTACATCATCTACACCTCGGGCTCGACCGGCCGGCCGAAGGGCGTCGTCGTCCACCACCGCTCGGCGGCGAACCGGCTGCGCTTCCACGCCGCCACCGACCTCGCCGGCGGCGCGCGGCTGCTGCAGAAGACGACGATCAGCTTCGACGTCTCGGTGCTGGAGGTCTTCGGCCCGCTCCTCGCCGGCGCCACCTCGGTCCTCGCCAAGCCGGGGGGCCAGCAGGACACCTCCTACCTGCTGGGGCTGATCGCCGAGGAGGGGATCACCCATGCCACCTTCCCGCCGTCGGTCCTCTCGCTCCTCCTGGAGCAGGGCGAACTCGCCCGCTGCCGGAGCCTGCGCATCATGGTCAGCGGCAGCGAGGCGGTGCCGGCCGAGCTGCCGGGGCGCTTCCAGGCCCAGCTCGGGGCGGACCTCTACAACCGCTACGGGCCGACCGAGGCGACGATCGCCGTCACCGCCTGGAAATGCGAGCGGATCGATCTCGCCGGGCCGCCCTCGTCGCCTGCCCGCCCGCTGCCCATCGGGCGGCCGATCTGCAAGGCCGAGATCCACCTCCTCGACCGCGAGCTGCGGCCGGTGCCGGCCGGGGTGGCCGGGGAGCTGGCGATCGGCGGCGTCGTCCTCGCCCGCGGCTACCTCGGACGGCCGGAGCTGACGGCGGAGAAGTTCGTCCCCGACCCCCTGGGCCGGGAGCCGGGCGCGCGCCTCTACCGCACCGGCGACCTCGCCCGCCACCGCTGGGACGGGGCGATCGAGTTCGTCGGCCGCATCGACCGGCAGGTGAAGATCCGCGGCTTCCGCGTCGAGCTCGAGGAGATCGAGTCGGTGCTGTCGGGCCACCCGGAGGTGCGGGAAGCGGCGGTGGTGGACGTCGGGGAGGGCGATGCCAAGCGTCTGGTCGCCTACGTCGTCCATCAGGGAGAGGGCGCGGCGCCGGCGGGCGCGGAGCTGCAGTCCTACCTCGCCGCCAAGCTGCCGGGCTACATGGTGCCGGCGCTCTACGTGCCGATGGAGACGCTGCCGCTCTCGGCCAGCGGCAAGGTCGACCGCCGGGCGCTGCCGGCGCCGGAGATGCCGCCGCCCGAGGACTCCGGCGAAGCCGGGCCGTCCGCGGCCGAGCCTCTCGGTCCGATCGCCGAGATCCTCGTCGGCCTCTGGTCGGAGCTCCTCGGCCGCGAGCGGGTGGGCGCCGGCGACAGCTTCTTCGCCCTCGGCGGACACTCGCTGCTGGCGACGCGCCTGGTGTCGCGGGTGCAGTCGGCCTTCGGGGTCAAGCTCGCGGTCCGCGAGGTCTTCGAGCAGCCGACGCCGGCCGGCCTGGCGCGGCGCGTCGAGGCGCTGCTCGGCGCCGGGGAGACTCATACCGCGCCGCCGGTCGCGCTGCTGCCGCGCGACGGCTCGGTCCTGCCGCTCTCCTTCGCCCAGGAGCGGCTCTGGTTCCTCGACCAGCTCGCCCCCGGCAGCGCCACCTACAACATCCCGGCGGCGCTGCGGCTGACCGGGCCGCTCGACCCGGCGGTGCTCGCCGCCAGCCTGGCCGAGATCGCCCGCCGCCACGAGGTGCTGCGGACGACCTTCGCCACCGTCGACGGCCGCGCCGAGCCGCGGGTCGCGCCGGCGGGCCGGCAGGCGCTGCCGATGGTCGACCTCGCCTGTCTCCCCGGCGGGCGCGGGGAGGCCGAGGCGCTCCTCCTCGCCGGCGAGGCCGCGCGGCGGCCGTTCGACCTCGCGACCGGGCCGCTGGCGCGCGCCGGGCTGCTGCGCCTGGGACCGGCGGAGCACGTGCTGGTCGTCGGCTTCCACCACATCGTCGCCGACGGCTGGTCGCTCGGCGTCTACGTCCGCGAGCTGGCGGCGCTCTATACCTCCCTCGCCGCCAATCTCGCTGGCGCGCCCTCGCCGCTGGCCGAGCCCGCGGTGCAGTACGCGGACTGGGCGGGCTGGCAGCGGCAGTGGCTCTCCGGCGAGGTGCTGGAGGCGCAGCTCGCCTATTGGCGGCAGCGCCTGGAGGGGGCGCCGTCGCTCCTCGAGCTCCCCACCGACCGCCCGCGCCCGGCGATGCAGACCCTGCGCGGCGCGCAGCAGCCGGTGCGGATCGGCCCGGCGCTGCTAGCAGAGTTGAATGCCCTGGCGCGGCGCCAGGGGGCGACGCTCTTCATGCTCCTCCTCGCCGGCTTCGAGGCGCTCCTCGCCCGCGCCGCCGACCAGGAGGACGTGCTGGTGGGCTCGCCGGTGGCCGGCCGCGACCGCCTGGAGACGGAGTCGCTGATCGGCCTCTTCGTCAACACCATCGTCCTGCGGCTCGATCTATCTGGCCCTGGCCGCCGGCCCGGTTTTCAACAGCTCGTCGAACGCGGCCGCGAGGCGGTGCTGGGGGCGTTCGTCCACGCCGACCTGCCGTTCGAGAAGCTGGTCGACGAGCTGAAGATCGAGCGCGACCTCAGCCACTCGCCGCTCTTCCAGGTCATGCTGGTGATGCAGAACGCTCCCGCGGTCGCACCGGCGCTCGCCGGCGTGACGCTCGAGCCGCTGCCGGTCGACACCGAGACCGCCAAGTTCGACCTCATGCTGGTGGTGGGGGAGTCGGGCGGCAGCCTGGTGGGCGCCCTGGAGCACAACCTCGACCTCTTCGACCCGGCGACGGTGACGAGGTACGGATTCCACCTGGAGGCCCTGCTGGCGGCGGCGCTCGCCGAGCCCGAGCGGCCGTGGACGGAGCTGCCGCTCCTCTCGCCGGGCGAGCGGGCGCAGCTCCTCACCGAGTGGAACGACGTCTCACGGCCGTTCCCGAGCGAGGCGACGCTCCACGGCCTGTTCGAGTCCTGGGCCGAGCGGACGCCGGAGGCGCCGGCGGTCGAGCTCGGCGGCCGGACGCTGAGCTACCGCGACCTCGACGCCCAGGCGAACCGGCTGGCCCACCGCCTGCTGGCGGCGGGCGTCCGGCCGGAGGAGCCGGTGGCGATCCACCTGGAGCGCTCGGCCGAGGTACTGGTGGCGATCCTCGGCGTGCTCAAGGCCGGCGGTGCCTACATCCCGCTCGACCCGCGCTACCCGCGGGAGCGGTTGGTGGCGATGCTGGAGGACGCCGGGCGGCCGGTGCTGCTCACCCAGCACGGTCTGGCCGAGACGCTTGCCGGCGAGTCCCGCCAGGAGATCCTGATCGACGCATCGAAGCCTGCGGGCCGCGACGCCGAGCGGCCGGCCCTCCTGTCGTCGTCGGAGAGTCTGGCCTACGTGCTCTATACCTCGGGCTCGACCGGTCGGCCGAAGGGGGTGGCGTGCAGCCACCGCGGCGTCGTCAACCTGCTGGCGGACTTCGAGCGCCGGCAGCCGCTGCCGCCGGGGGCCGGCTCCAGCCTGTGGACGAGCCTCTCCTTCGACGTCTCGGTCTACGAGATCTTCTCGGCCCTGACGACCGGCGGCGTGGTGCAGATCGTGCCGGAGGAGGTGCGGGCGGACGCCTGGGCCTTCTTCCGCTGGCTGGAGGGTGGCGCCACCGAGAACGTCTACGTGCCGCCGTTCATGGTCGCCGACCTGGTCGAGCGGCTGGAGCGGGGGGCCGCCGATCTAACCTCGGAACTGGCCCTGCGCCGCCTGCTCTTCGGCGTCGAGCCGATTCCGGAGCGGCAGCTGTCGCGGATCGCCGAGCTGCTGCCCGGGGCGGCGGTGATCAACGGCTACGGCCCCACCGAGGCGACGGTCTGCGCCACGCTCTACGGCGTCCGCCCCGGCTTCGCGCGGCCGGGCACGACGCCGATCGGCCGGCCGGTCGAGAACGACGGCATCTACCTGGTCGATCGGGGGTTCGAGCCGGTGCCCGCGGGGGTGCCGGGCGAGCTGCTGATCGGCGGCGCCGGCCTGGCGCGGGGTTACCTGGGGCGTCCCGAGGCGACGGCGGAGCGCTTCGTGCCGCATCCCTGGAGCGCGGCTCCGGGCGAGCGCCTCTACCGCACCGGCGACCTGGCGCGGCGGCGGCGCGACGGCGATGTCGAGTTCCTCGGCCGCGCCGACCATCAGATCAAGCTGCGCGGCTTCCGCATTGAGCTGGGGGACATCGAGTCGGCGCTGATGGCCCACCCGAGCGTCCGCGAGGCGGTGGTCCTGGTCACCCCGGCTGTGGGCGATGCGGCGGGACGGGACGCGCGCCGCCTAGTGGCTTTCGCGGCGGTGGCGTCAGAAGGCCGGCCGGAAGCGGACGAGCTGCGCGCACACCTGGCGGCACGCCTGCCGGAATACATGGTGCCCGCCCTCGTCGTCCTGCTCGACGCGCTGCCGCAGTCGCCCAACGGCAAGGTCGACCGCAAGGCCCTCGCCCGCCTGACGCCGAGCGTGGCGGAACCGAGCGAGGACTACGAGGGACCGCGGACGGCGACCGAGGAGCTGCTGGTGCGGGTCTGGGGCGAGGTGCTGGGGGTCGAGCGCCGCGGCGGCCGGGTGGGGATCCACGACAACTTCTTCGAGCTCGGCGGCAACTCGATCCTGTCGATCCAGATCGTCTCGCGGACCGCGCAGGCGGGCTGGCGGATCTCGCCGCGCCAGCTCTTCGAGCAGCAGACCGTGGCGCGTCTCGCCTCGGTGGCGGAGGCCATCACCGAGGGGATGGGAACCTCCGAGCAGGGGCCGGTGGCGGGTCCGGTGCCGCTGACGCCGATCCAGCGCTGGTTCTTCGCCCAGGGCTTCACCGCGCCGCACCACTTCAACCAGGCGGTGCTGCTGCGGCCGGAGCGGCCGGAGACCGTCGGCCCGCGGCAGGTCGAGGAGGCGATCGCCGCTCTGCTGCGGCATCACGATGCGCTGCGCCTGCGGTTCCACCGCGGAGAGAGTGGCGAGGGTGGTGAGCTGGGCTGGCAGCAGGAGAATCTGGCGCCGGAGGCGGCGGGTCCGATGCCGTTCCATCAGATCGACCTCAACGCGCTGCCGGCGCTCACCAGGGCGGCGGCCCAGGTGCAGGCGAGCCTCGATCTCCAGAACGGACCGCTGCTGCGCGCCGTCTGGTTCGATCTCGGCGGCGGTGAGGCTCGCCTGCTGCTCGTCATCCACCACCTCGCCGTCGACGGTGTCACCTGGCGCGTGCTGCTGGAGGACCTGGAGACCGCGACCCGGCAGGCGGCGGCAGGGGAGGCGATTCGGCTGCCGGCCAAGACCACCTCCTTCCGGCGCTGGAGCGAAGGGCTGACCGAGCACGCGCGGACCCTGCCGCTCGAGCCCGAGCTGTCGCGCTGGCTGGAGATCGCCGACCGCCGGCCGGTGCCGCTCGCCGTCGACCGGCCCGGCGGCGCCAACACCGTGGCCTCGATCCGCCGGGTGTCGATCCAGCTCGACGAGGAGGAGACCCGCGCCCTCCTCCAGGAGGTGCCGAGCAAGTACGGCACGCGCATCCACGAGGCGCTCCTCGCGGCGCTGGTCCGCACCCTGGTGGGGACCCCTGCAAATACTGGCGGGCTGCTGGTCGAGCTCGAAGGGCACGGCCGCGAAGAGGAAGCCGTCCGCGGCGCCGACCTCTCGCGCACCGCGGGCTGGTTTACCACCCTCTACCCGGTATGGCTCGATGTCGATGATCCCGACGGCGGCGACCCCGGGGCTACCCTGCGCTCGGTCAAGGAGGGGCTGCGGAGCAGCCCCCAGGGCGGGATCGGCTACGGCCTCCTACGCCACCTGCGCGGGGATGAAGCGGTCACCGCCCGCCTCGCCGGGCTGCCGCGGCCGGCGATCAGCTTCAACTACCTGGGTGAGTTCGACGAGACCTTCCAGCCCGGCGCACTCTTCGCGCCGGCGGGCGAGGAGAGCGGTCCGTCGCAGGCCCCGGTCGAGCGGCGCTCTCACCTCCTGGCGGTGGGCGGCCTGGTCGCCGGCGGGCGGCTGCGCGTCGACTGGAGCTACAGCGAGAACCTGCACCTCCAGGGGACGATCGAGCGCCTGGCCGGCGCCTTCGCCGCCGAGCTGCGCTCCCTCATCGAGCACTGCCGCACCGCCGAGCGGCGCTACACTCCTTCCGACTTCACCAAGGTCTCTCTCGACCAGGAAGACCTCGACAACCTGCTCGCCGAGCTCGAAGAGGACTGAGCGGGCGGCCGAGCGTTGACGGGCATCAAAGCTCGCCCGGCCAGCGCTACCGCATCGTCGACGGCCCGGTCGGCAAGAGCAGGTAGGATCCAGCCCATGCGACGCTCCACCGCTAACCCGAGCGGCCCGATTGAAATATCCGGATCGATCGACTTCGAGGAGGTTTTCGCCGCCCTCCCCCTGCTCCACCCGACACCCCGCTCATGGGCCGAGCTCGCCGCCGCGCGCCTGCCCGAGTTCCTGGCCGACCACGCGGTCTGCGAGCAGCAGGTCGCCCTCTACGCCCTGTCGCTCGCCGGCTATTACCCCGACGACGCCGAGCTCGTCGAGCGCGCCGCCGAGCTGGCGGCAGAGGAGGTGCAGCATTTCCGCCGGGTGGTGGCGATCCTCCGCCGGCGCGGGTGGCCGCTCGGGGGGCGGCGGCGGAATCCCTGGGCGCAGAGCCTCAGGGCGCGGATCGTCCCCGGCCGCGAGCCGTGGACGAAAGTCGACCGCCTGCTCTTCGGCGCCATGATCGAGGCGCGGAGCTGCGAGCGGTTCACCCGGCTCCTGGAGGTCGTCACCGATCAGGAGGTCGCCCGCCTCCTCGCCGATCTCGGGCCCGCGGAGCGCCGCCATTGGCAGCTCTTCTACCAGCTCGCCGGCCGCGAGACCGAGGCGCAGGCGCTGGCAGCCCGCTTCCAGTCGTGGCGCGAGCACGAGGCCGCTCTGGCGCGCGGCCTGGGGACCTCGCCGGCGGTCCACGGCTGAGGCTCGACGGCGGCGAGGCGGGGATCACTCGACTCTCATCGTGCGGTGCCTGGAGGCGGGCCGTCGATCCGCCTGAAATGGATGCGATAAAATAGACATTACCCTGTAACCGATACCCCTTCGCCCGGCGGCGCCGGGCTCAACTCCTCCGGGAGGGACACGCGATGGGCAAACGCATCTTCTTCTTCCTGCTCACCAACCTGGCGATCGTCGTCGTCCTGTCGACGGTCCTCAGCCTGCTCGGCTTCAGTGGTTACCTCGGCCCCGACGGCCAGCTCCTGGTCGGTCCGCTGGCCGTCTTCTCCTTCGTCTGGGGCATGGGCGGCGCCCTGATCTCGCTCGCCCTGTCGCGCTGGATCGCCAAGCGGGCGGCGGGCGTGCGGCTGATCGACGGCAAGTCCGGCCAGGCCGACCTCGACTGGCTCTACGCCACCGTCTCCAACCTCGCCCGCCAGGCCAACCTGCCGATGCCGCAGGTCGGCGTCTACCCCTCGCCGGAGCTCAACGCCTTCGCCACCGGCCCGACCAAGAAGCGCAGCCTGGTGGCGGTCTCGATGGGCCTCCTCCAGGGCATGGAACGGCGCGAGATCGAGGCCGTGCTCGGCCACGAGATGGGCCACATCGCCAACGGCGACATGGTGACCATGACCCTCCTCCAGGGTGTCATCAACGCCTTCGTCATCTTCCTCGCCCGCGTCGCCGCCTTCGCCGTGCGCCGCTTCCTCGACTCGCGCATCTCCTACTGGGTGAGCTTCGCCGTCCGCATCGCCCTGGAGATCGTTCTCGGCATCCTGGGCTCGCTCATCACCGCGTGGTTCTCGCGCCGCCGCGAGTTCCGTGCCGACGCCGCCGGCGCCAGCATGGCCGGTCGGGAGTCAATGATCGCCGCCCTCCGCCGCCTGGCCGCGGCGACGCCGCAGCTCGACGCCAACCAGCCCGCGCTAGCCGCGCTCAAGATCTCCGGCCGCAAGGGCTGGCTCAAGCCCTTCTCGACCCACCCGCCCCTCGATGTCCGCATCGCGGCCCTGGAGACGGGACAGATGCCGTAGGAACCGGCCGGCTGCCCGGCGCTCTCCTGGAGCGCCGGGCTCCTACGCCCAGGGCTGCCGTCGTCGGTTCTGGAGCGGCTGATCGGCTGATTCGTTCAGCGGAGGCCGAATTGTAATTTCAGGCTTTAGTGCCAGGGCTGCGGCAGCGGAGCCCGCAGCGGACGGTATCGAAGAGACGCCATTCACAATCTAAAACGGGAAATCGTGCCCAGCTAGCCCTAGCCGCGCAGCCGCTGCGGCGAGCCGGCGGTCGACTGTCCAAAAAGGCACTCCATTTAGGGAAGCGGAGGTGAGGAGGTGGATATCCACCCAACCGATTCCTGTGCCGGCCAGGGCGTGCTGCTCGACGAACCCGAGCGCGTCCTCGTGTGTCGCTGCCTTCACTTGCGGTAGGTCGGCGAGCAGCTCCAGAATCTCGGCTCGACGTTTGAGATGCCCGAGCGCCAGCTCACCCACCACGAAGGGGTGCGCCAGAACCTGATCCTCTTCCAGGAGCGTGACCAAGCGCCGGCTCCCCTCGCGCAAGTGGTCCACCCAGACCGAGGTGTCGACGAGGATCACGGGCGCCCGCGGCGCGGCGCCGGGCGCCGGCGCGGGATGCTGCCCAGAGCTTTCTCCGAGCCTCCCAGGGCCGCCAGCCGCTGGGCGCTCGCCCGCGCGATGAGCGCTTCGAGGCCGGCGTGTATCGTCGCCGTCTTCTCGGTGAGGCCGGTCAGCCGCTGCGCCTTTGCGAGCAGCTCATCGTTCACGATGAGAGTCGTTCTCATGTGCATCATAATAGCTCATGGATATGCATGACGACAAACGAAGACGCGGAGAGTCAGGCCGGACGAGGTCTGCCGTAGAGGCCGCGGCTACTGCGCCGTCCCGGCGTCGACCGGCATGACGATGCAGCAAATCTCGGCGCCTTCGGCGTTGATCGGCGGCAAGGCTCCTCGCGAGGGAGGCGCCGCGGGCGGGTATACTGACTGCAGGAATTCGGTGACCCAGGCGGCGTCGATCAGAGGGAAACCAGAATGCATGCCGCAGCTGCGAAGCGCCTGATACCTTTCATCGTGCTGTATGCGACGGCGAGCCTGGTTCACTTCATTCACAACGCGGAATTCTTGGCGCAGTATCCAAATCTGCCCAGCTCGTGGACACGAATGAAAGTTTATTTGGCGTGGCTGGGCATAACAGCCATCGGAGCACTCGGTCTGTGGTTGCTGCAGCGCGGCTTCACGAAGCTGGGGCTTCTCACGCTCGCCGTGTATGCGCTGTTCGACAGCCTCGGGCACTATGTTGTCGCGGCGTTCTCCTCCCACACCGCGGCGATGAATTTCACGATACTTTTCGAGGTAGGCGCGGCTACATCGTTGCTCGTCGAAGTCTTGAGGTTGGGGTTTCGCAGGATCCACCCGTACCGAAATCCTCTCTGACTGTCGGTTGGCCGGGGACCAACCTCAACCGGGCCTCAGTGGACGAGATGGGCTCGTGACAGACTGGGCCATGGTCAAGACCGCGATCACCACCCTGGGACTCCTCGTCATGCTCAACACCCCCGCCGGCGGCCAGCCGGCTCCGCAATCCGCCTCTACCTCTCCGGAGGTCGGCATCGACCATCTGATCCTGGCGATCGACGACCTCGAGAAGGGGATCGAGAGCTTCGCCCACCGGACCGGTGTCCGCCCCGAATTCGGTGGCGAGCACCCCGGGCGGGGTACCGCCAACGCCCTGGTCTCGCTCGGCCAGGGCCGCTACCTGGAGATCCTCGCTCCCGCCTCGAAGACCACGAAGCTCGACCCCTCGTGGGGCGACACCCTCCACTACCCATCGCTCACCCCGGTCGGCTGGGCCCTCCACAGCCGTGACTTGGTGCGGACCATCGTCGACCTCCGCAAGGCCGGGCTGCCGGTCTCCGATCCGCAGCCCGGGTCGCGAAAGCGCCCCGACGGCTCGACTCTGACCTGGCAGACCGCGGCTCTCGAAGGGCCACAGCTCGACCTCTATCCCTTCTTCATCCAGTGGGGCGAGGGCACGGCTCATCCGAGCACCACCTCGCCGCCAGGGTGCGAGCTGGTGAAAATCGCGATCACCGCGCCCGAGCCGGAGAAGCTGCGGACGCTGCTGCGGACAGTGGGGGTGGAGGTGGAGGTGAAACAGGGAGCGCGGGGGGCGGTGGCGTTCACGCTCCGCTGCGCAAAGGGGGAGGTGGCCTTCCCCTGAAGCCGTCCCTGGTGACGCCTTTGCATCAGCGCCCGGCAGGGCCTGTGCTACTGTTCTCCGGCCCAGCGGCGCCCGGACGGCGGGCGTCCTGTCAGCTCCCAGCACACGCAGGATGAGGCAGACGAGGACGACGAGACGATGAAGAGAGTGGGCATTCTGTTCGGCCAGGAGGACACCTTCCCCTGGGCCTTCCTCGAGCGAGTCAACAGCAAGCGGGCCGACGGTGTGGTGGCCGAGCCGGTGCGGATCGAGAAGCTGGTCCAGGGCGAGCCCTCGGGGTACGCTGTCATCATCGACCGCATCTCGCAGGACATCCCCTTCTACCGGGCCTACCTGAAGAACGCCGCCTTGAACGGCACGGCGGTCATCAACAACCCGTTCTGGTGGAGCGCCGACGAGAAGTTCTTCAACAACTGCCTGGCGACCAAGATCGGCGTCGCGGTGCCGAAGACGGTCCTCCTGCCTTCGAAGGATCACCCGACCGACACCAACGAGCGGTCGATGCGGAACCTCGCCTACCCCCTCGACTGGGAGGCGATCTTCAACTACATCGGCTTCCCGGCCTTCTTCAAGCCGTTCGCCGGCGGCGGCTGGAAGAACGTCTACCGGCTGACCAGCCCGGAGGAGTTCTTCCGCGTCTACGGCGAGACCGGGCAGCTGGTGATGATGCTCCAGGAGGAGGTCGTCTTCGACGAGTATTTCCGCTGCTACGCAATCGACAGAGACGACATCCGCATCATGCCCTACGACCCCAAGGCGCCGTTCCATCAGCGCTACGTCCAGAACGCGCCGCCGATCGAGCCCGGCCTCTTCGCCCGCCTGCACGAGGCGGTGGTGAAGATCAACCATGGCCTGGGATACGACTTCAACACCGTCGAGCTCGCCGTCCGCGACGGCGTCCCCTACGCCATCGACTTCTGCAACCCGGCGCCGGACGCCGATCTCAACTCGATCGGCGCCGAGAACTTCGAGTGGGTGGTCGAGGCGACGGCGAAGATGGCGATCCGCAAGGCGCAGGCGCACGTCGAGGGCGGCAGCAACCTGACCTGGGGCGAGTTCGTGCAGCACTCGGCCCTTGCCCCGCAGGGGGCCGGCGTCGCCAGCATGGTGGGTGCAGGCAAGTAACACGAAGAAGGGGTAGCACGATGGCGCCTTTCGCGGCTGATTTCGAGGGAGACCGATGACGGGAGCGAAGCTGTTCACGCTGGGGATCGAGGAGGAGTTCCAGCTCATCGATCCGGAGACCCGGGCCCTGCGCTCGCACGTCCAGCATCTCCTGGACGACGGCGAGTCGGCCCTCCACGACCAGTTGAAGCCGGAGCTCCACCAGTCCGTCATCGAGGTCGGTACGACGATCTGCGCCGACATCAGCGAGGCCCGCCGCGAGGTCGTCGCCCTGCGCAAAAACCTCGCCCAGCTGGCGCGGAAGAACGGCCTGACCATCGCCGCCTCCGGCACCCACCCCTTCTCGCACTGGCGCGACCAGAAGATCACGGTCCACCCGCGCTACAAGGAGATCATCGAGGACCTCCAGCAGGTGGCGCGCGCCAACCTGATCTTCGGCCTCCACGTCCACGTCGGGCTCGCCGACCGCGAGGCGGCGATCCACGTCATGAACGCGGCCCGCTACTTCCTGCCGCACATCTTCGCCCTGTCGACCAACTCGCCGTTCTGGCAGGGCCGCAACACCGGTCTGAAGTCCTACCGCAGCAAGATCTTCGACCGCTTCCCGCGGACCGGCATCCCGGACCACTTCGGTAGCCTCTCGGAGTATGACAACTACATCAAGCTGCTGGTGAAGACGAACTGCATCGACAACGGCAAGAAGATCTGGTGGGACATCCGCATGCACCCGTTCTTCGACACCCTGGAGTTCAGGATCTGCGACGTGCCGATGCGGGTCGACGAGACGATCGCCTTGGCCGCCCTGATCCAGGCGGTGACGGTCAAGCTCTACAGCCTGATCAAGCGGAACCTCGGCTTCCGTCTCTACCGCCGCCTGCTCTTGAACGAGAACAAGTGGCGGGCGGCGCGCTACGGCATCCAGGGCAAGCTGATCGACTTCGGCAAGCAGGAGGAGGTGCCGTTCTCGGACCTCATCTCCGAGCTGCTGGAGTTCGTCGACGACGTGGTCGACGAGCTGGGGAGCCGCAAGGAGCTCGACTACATCCAGGAGATCCTGAAGGGCGGCACCGGCGCCGACCGCCAGCTCGAGGTCTGGAACCAGTCGAACGACTTGAAGAACGTGGTCGACCACATCGTCGAGGAGACCCACCTCGGCCTCGACCTCTAGGCGCCGGCGCGTCCCCTCCTCCAAGAAAAAATGGTCCCGGAGCTACGCCAGGCGTACAACGCGGCGTTCTCGGCCGAGCGTTACGAGGCGCTGCAGAAGGATCTCGACGCCCAGGCCGGCGCGCACGTCAACTTCCGCATCAGCGAGACGCCGATCTTCCTCTCGGCGGACCTGACCGCCCGGCTGATCGAGGCCTCCTCGGACGTGCTGGCGGCGGTCCGCTCCGAGAGCTACCTCGCCGCCTCGCGGCGCGCCATCCCGCCCGGGCGGGAGGTCCCCGGCGAGGACTCCCACCCGGCGTTCCTGCAGATCGACTTCGCTCTTGTCCATGGTGAAAGTGGGGAGATCGAGCCGCGGCTGATCGAGCTCCAGGGCTTCCCCTCCCTCTACGGCTTCCAGTGGGCTCTGGCCCGCGCCTACCGCGAGCACTTCGCCCCCGGCATGAGCGCGGCGGCGGGGTGGACGCCGTACTTCGTGCCGGGGGACGAGGCGGAGTACGTCCGGCGCCTCGGCGAGCTGATCGTCGGCGACTGCGATCCGCGCCAGGTGGTCCTCTTGGAGATCGAGCCCGAGGGGCAGAAGACGCGCGTCGACTTCGCCTGCATGGAGCAGATGCTGGGGATCCCGACCGTCGACGCCAGGACGGTCGTGGCCCGCGGCGGCCGGCTCTACTATCCCGGGCCGGGCGGGGTCGAGACCCCCATCCGGCGCATCTACAACCGGGTGATCTTCGACGAGATGGAGCGCAAGGGGCTCGACCTCGGCGAGATCTTCTTCCGGCCTCATGAGGATATCGAATGGGTGGGGCACCCCAACTGGTTCGCCCGCATCAGCAAGTTCACCCTGCCGTTCCTCCGCAGCCGCTACGCACCGCGGGCGTGGTTCGTCTCCGATCTGGCGGAGCTGCCCGAGGACCTCGAGAGCTACGTCTTGAAGCCGCTCTTCTCCTTCGCCGGCTTAGGGGTAGAGCTCGGCCCCAGCGCCGAGCGGCTGCGCCAGCTCGAGCATCCCGAGCACTTCATCCTCCAGCGGCGAGTCGAGTACGCCGGGGTGATCGCGACCCCCGACGTGCCGGCCAAGGCCGAGGTGCGGATGATGTACCTCTGGGGCGAGAGCCCGGTCCTGGTCAACAACCTCGTGCGCCTGAGCAAGGGTGCCATGATGGGCGTCGACTTCAACAAGGACCAGACCTGGATCGGCGCCAGCGTCGCTTTCCACCCTCCGGGTTAGGCGGCCTTCCTACTCCGCTCGCAGCACCACCGCTGGATCGACCTTGGCTGCCCTGCGGAGCGCCGAGACCGACCCCGTCCCGGCGGCGCCGCCGGCCAGCGGAAAAGTCTCGTAGAGCCGCACCAGCTTCTCCGGCTCGGGATGGGGGAGCGGCCGCAACAGCACCGCGTCGACGACGCTGAAGAGAGCCGTGTTGGCGTCGATCCCCAGCGCCAGCGTGAGCACCACCATGGCGGTGAACATCGGCTTCGCGACGGCGGCGCGGAAGGCATAGCGGAGATCCTGGCCGAGGCTGCTCATGGGCTCTCCTCCTCTCGGGTGTTGGAGAGATACGATGGGGTGAGATGGAGGTTTAGCCCGAGCCTCCGATCCGTGGCAGAATCTCTTCAAACGCGCTTTAGGCGACGCGGCCGAGGAGGTACTGGAGCTCCGGCACCGTCACCAGACCGGGCAGCCGGCGCCGTTGCCGAGGGTGACGTAGATCCGCAGGCCGTAGATCGCCGAGCGGAACTGCTGCAGGATGTCCAGGCCGACCAGCTTCGCCAGGTCATAGAGCCCCTTGCCGTCGGGAGTCTTCTTCGGTGTCTGCGGGCTGGGGGTCTCGACCGGTGCGCCGATCAGGGGATCGCCGGCGGTCACCAGCCGACCCGGCCCATCCACCGCCGAGAGCACCTGCGCCTCCTCCAGCCAGAGCTGCGCCACGCCGAGGGCGTTCCAGCCCGCCGGTGGAGCGCCCTGGCGGTCGCTGATGTACTGGCCCTGGGCGTTGGTCAGCGGCGTGCTGGGGTCGCGGCTGGCGAGGAAGTTGTTCGCCGTCGCCGGGTTGGTGAAGAACAGGCCGCCGAAGTGGAGGCGTGGGACGTCGAGATGGCTCATCGATCCGCGGATCGCGGGGGTGCGCGACTCTCCTTCTCCCGCCTCTCATCGAGAGCCCGCCAGATCGTGTTGAGTGAAAACTGCGACTTAACGAATGCTTGCACAGGAGGCGATGGGGTCAAGGGCTCAAGATATGATGAATCGATGCTGCATCAGCGGCGGTCGACTGAGACCGTCGGTGGCGTTGAGGGCGGTGCCTCGCCGGCCGCTGAGCGCGGGGTGGAGCTGGCGAGCTCACTACCGCTCGGCAGCGTCGTCGCCGGGCGATACGAAGTGCTCGCGGTCCTCGGCAACGGCGGCTTCGCCGTCGTCTACCGCGCTCTCGATCGCGAGCTCAACCGCGAGGTGGCGCTCAAGATCCTCCGCGCCGATCGTCTGACGCCGGAGACCTTGCGTCGCTTCCGGCGCGAGGCGGCGCTGGCGCGCGACGTGGTCTCGGCGCGGCTGGTGCGGATCTTCGACATCGGCAGGTCCGGCGAGGAGCTCTTCCTGACCATGGAGATCGCCGCCGGCGGCTCGCTCGACCGCCGGATGGCCGCTGGCCGCCTGCCCATCGATGAGGCGGTGAGGATCGCGGCGCAGGCCCTCGCCGGGCTCGAAGCCCTGCATGCCCTGCGCATCGTCCATCGCGACGTCAAGCCCGGCAACTTCCTGCTGACCGCTGAGGACGACGTCAAACTGGCCGACTTCGGCCTCGCGCGGCAGCTCGATGCCGACGAGTCGCGCCTGACCCGCGACCACGACGTCCTGGGGACGTTCCAGTACCTCTCCCCCGAGCAGGCGCTCGGCGAGGAGATCGATGCCCGGAGCGATCTCTACTCGCTGGGCGTGGTGCTGTTCGAGATGTTGACCGGCCACCTGCCGTACGAGGGGAGATCCGCGCTCGGCGCGTTCCTGGGGCATCTACGTGAAAAGCCCCGGGAGGTGAGAGCTTGGCGCCCCGAGATCCCGCCGTGGCTTGCCGCGATCGTCGCCCGCCTGCTCGCACGGTCGCCGTCGGCGCGCTATCCCTCGGCGGCGGCGGCTCTAGCCGCCCTCTCGGCGGGTGGGCGGCCAACCCCTCACCTGGGATGGGTGCGGCGTGTGCTGGCTGTGCTTCTCGCCCTGATCGGTCTCGGGATCGGCTTCGCGCCCAGGTTCGTCGCGAATGCGTGGCACAGGTGGAACGCTCCTCGCCTCTCCCACTTGGTCGATCGAGCGGGCTTCTCCCATTTGGTCGATCGAGTGGGTGGCGGTGTCGCGGCTCTCAGCAATGATGGACGGGTGCTCTGGACGGTGCCGACCAGCCGACTCAGCTCTTTCAAGGTCGCTCGTCTCCAGCCTGGCCAAGCGCCGGTCGTCGTCGGGTTCCGAGAACCCACCGGCACGCCGGAGGCCACCCATATGCTCGCTGTACTGGATCCCATGGACGGGCACACCCTCCGTCAGGTTCGGCTGCCGAGCGACGAGGACGTTTTCTTCCCCGGCTTTTCCCATGCGTTCTCCCCGGACGTTGCAGCGGTCGATCTCGATGGCGACGGTGGGGATGAGATCCTCGTCACCTATTTCCACTCGACCCTCTGGCCGTGCTACCTGGTGCTCTATGAGCCGCGGATCGAGCGAGTTCGGGTCGCCTTCGTCGCCTCGGGCCAGCATCGCCTGGCGCCAGCGGTCGACTTGGATGGCGATGGCCGCGCGGAGCTGCTGATGGCCGGCATCAACAACCGCATGGGCTGGTATACGGGGGTCGCGGCGATACGGCTCGTCCCGCCGGTCAACGATCTCACGTCGGCCGAGAGGGCGGTCGCATGCACTCCGGACACCGCGTACTCGGTCTCCTCACCGCGATCGCTCCTCTGGTACGTCCTGGGCTCGAATGAGCGATTTCTCGACGACGGGCAGGCGTGTCGCGTCCTGCCGGGAAGAAGGCTGCTCGACTGCGCCTATGCTGGAGAGACTCATCTGCTACTCGGCTTCGACGGCTTTCCTCCCGGTCCCGGGAGGAGGTCGGGAGACAGCCGGCGAGTCGAACGAGAACGCTGCTATCGCGATCTTCGCGAGGTGGTGCGTCTGCTGGAGGGAAGTACACCGGCGAGCGCCCTCCCGCTGGTGACTCGTGCTGTCACCGAGGCGGCGCTCGTAGAGGATGGTCGCCTCAGCGACTGGGCCGGACGCCTCCGCGCCAGGACCCTTATCGCAGCCGGGCATCTCGATGAAGGCGAGGAGTCCTTTGAACGGCTTGTCCGCAGCTCGGAGGCTCCCTCGGACGTGTGCTTCGATGCGGGCAAGGCCCTTCACCTCGCCGGGTCTCTGGAGCCCGCGGTGAAGTGGTATCGGCGCGGTTTCGGGCCCGGCGGGGCTGGCCACAGCGGGCGCGGCAAGTGGGAGTATCTTGAAGGAGAAGTGCTGGCTCTGGCCGAGCTGGGGCGCTTCGCGGAGGGGAGGGCCGAGATCCAGTACTTCTTGGGTCTGTATCCGGATGACAGTAACTTCGAGGCTGCCTACCAGGCCTACCTGCGATGGCGGGAAGGCGAGAAGCCCGCGGTCGAGAAGCTTGACATCGTTGCGGGCAGCCCAGACTTCTTGCGCTACTTTCGACTCGAGCTCTTGTCCGCCCATGGCGCCGACCCACGCCGGCTTCTGGCCGACATCGTCGAAGACCTGAGCCGATCCTCGGAGGCACGTCCGCAGCTGCTCTCGCTCGAGAGCGTCGTCCTGTCCAAACTGGGGAGGGCGACCGATGCGAAGCGCGCGGCCCTCGAGAGTTACGAGCTCGCCCTCGTCGAGCGCTCCCGCAACACCGCGGTGCGGGCTCAATTCAAGCTCATCGAGCAGCGGGCCGCGCGCTGGCGCCAGCCGGCCGGAGCATGACCGAGATGCTCCATCTCGTCGCCCGGAGCGGTCGGAGGGTGCGGGCCTTCGCCGTACCGGACGGGGAGGCCGTGCTCGGGGCAGAGGGCGACCTCGTGCTCCCTTTTCGCGGCGTCTCGCGTCGGCACGTCCGGCTCCTGCCGCTGGGACGCGAACTCTTGCTGATTGATCTGGGCTCCAAGAACGGCCTGATCTGCGGCGGCGAACGCCTGCCCCAAGTGCTGCTCACCGTCGGTGGCGAAGTCCAGATCGGCAGTGCGGTCCTCACCCTGGAGGAGATCGCCTCGGAAGCGGCCGAGTCGGCACTGCTCGTCGCGCACGAGCCCCCTCGCCCACTGCTCCCCACCTCCACGACACCGCTCGCGCCGTCGCCGCCACCCCGGTCGCCGCGCGCGGCCCTCCGCCTTATCCGCGAGCTGGAGCGCATGGACCCCGGCGAGGGAGCGAGCCTGGAAGCCGCCCGGGAGATCCTCGGGGCGGAGACCCTACTCCTCTTCTGTCGAGCGGGCGAAGACATCGCCATCGTCGAATGCCAGGGCGCGCTCCCCGAGGTGGCGATGGCTAGCATGCTGGCGCTCGCCGGACCTTCGGCGGCGTTTCTCACCCCCACCGCCGGAGCCGTGATCGCGCTCGGAGGAGCCGACAGTCCTGATTCCCCACGACTGGCAGCCGTCTTTGCCCCTCCGGGACCTGGCGATGGTGCCTGGGAGCTCGACCTGTTCGACTATCTCGCCGGACGTTGGACGTCCCCTGGGATACCGCTTCGCGCGCACTCCGGGAGACCCGTTCCGGTGCGCGACGACGCGCCTCGCCTCGCACCGGGCATGATCGCCGGTACCTCGCCTGCGGCGCGAGTCTTCCTCGCCGAGATCGAGGCGGCCGCGCGGAGCCGGCGGGACGTCCTCATCCTCGGCGAGACCGGCACCGGCAAGGAGCTCGCCGCCCGCACCCTCCACGCCTCCGGTCCCGCGGCCGGCGGACCGTTCGTCGCCATCAACTGTGCGGCCATCCCGGCCGAGCTGGCGGAGGCCGAGCTCTTCGGCATCCATGGGCGGGTGGCGACCGGGGTCGATCCGCGCCCCGGCCTCTTCGTCCGGGCCGGGGGCGGAACTCTCTTCCTGGACGAGATCGGCGAGCTGGCTCCGGCTCTCCAGGCGAAGCTCCTGCGGGTGCTCGAGGAGCGGGAGGTGCTGCCGCTCGGCGCGGCGGCGCCGCGCAAGATCGAGGTCCGGGTGATCTCGGCCTCCAACCGGGATCTCGCGGCGGAGGTCGCGGCCGGCCACTTCCGCGCCGACCTCTACTACCGGCTGCGCGGCGTCCAGGTTCTCGTTCCTCCCCTGCGCGAACGGCGGGCCGACATCCCCACCCTCGCTGCGGCCTTCGCATCCCGCACCGCCGCGGCGCACGGCAAATGGATCCTCGGCATCGGCCGCATCGCTCTGGCCGCGCTCGTCGCTCACGACTGGCCGGGAAATGTGCGCGAGCTGGCAAGCGAGATCGAGCACGCCGTGCTCCTCTGTCCCGAGGGAGGAGTGTTGACCACCGATCACCTGACTCTGCGCCTGGCGGCGGGCGAGGAGCCTGCCGCCGCAGCACCCACCACACCGATCCCGGAGCCGAGCCTCGCCGAGCGCATCGCCGGTCTGGAGCGCGCCGCCCTGACGTCGGCCCTCGCCGCGAGCGGCGGCAATCGAGCCAGGGCCGCCCGCGCCCTCGGGCTCACCCGCAACGGTCTCGGCCTGAAGCTCAAGCGCCTCGGGATCGCGCCGCAGAAAGACTGAGGCGCGGCGGGCGCCAAGCAGCGAGCCGGCGGCGCCAAGCCGCTTGTCCGAAACGCCCACGCGCTTGTCGCTCGGCACTCGGCAATCCCTTGATTTACAATGTTTTTGCCTGGCAGAACCCTTGCTCTGCACCCCCCTGCTCGCGCTCGAAACACATTCATCCGAGTGCGCAGGAAAGGGAGAAAACCATATGAAAGTAGTCTCCGTCCGCACCATTCTGCTGGCTCTCGTCCTCGTCGCCGGCGCCGCGCCCACCGCCGCCCAATCCCTCCTCCAACCCACCGACCCCGGCCAGAACGGCCAGACCCGGAGCCAGAACTTTCTCGCCTTGGTCCAGGATCTCTACGCCGCCGACTTCCACCCGACGCACAGTCTCGTCGTCAACGGCAAGACCCTCCAGCTGCCGCCCTGGTTCACGACGTCGACGGATTGCGACGTGGCCCACCTCAAGAGCGGCAGCGGTGCGGTCAACCCGCCGCTCTCCTCGCCCTCGTTCTCCAACTATCTTGTGGTGAGCGACGAGCTCTCCGAGCTTGCGATCGTCACCGCGCTCGCCGCCGACGACTCGCGTATGATGGCGATCCACAACACGGTCGAGGCGATGGAGTCGGCGACCTATCCTGGCCTGCCCTGCTGGATTGCCGAGGTCTCCGGCAACTCGCTCACCTGTCGTTCGCAGGACACGGCGAGCGATGCCACCGCCCGCTTCGGCCTCGCCTACTACTACGCGGCTGACAATCCGAGCTTCCCGGCCGCCTCGCGAGCGATCTATCGCGCCGCCGGCGACGCCCTCGCGTCGCGGCACATGAGCGTCGAGTACGCTCATGGTTGCTACACCAGCGCGGTCACCGGCGACACTCTCTGCGAGTGGCTGGGTGGCGGTGCCAACACGGCCGCGGCCGGCGTCGGCGGTCTCAAGATATGGATCGGTTATTTCCAGGACGTCGCCCGGTTCCTTCTCGCGGCTGCCGTCTCGATGGGAGATCCGGCCTACTCCGACCGCGCCCGCGAGGTCGTCGATCAGTGGCTGATCGCCAGCACCTTCGATGGCACGAACCTGACCTTCGGACGCACCAACTTCGGCTGGAACACCGCCGCCCAGCCCATCGCGCCGCGGCCCGGCGACTCCTACTACTGGGATCAGGGGCGGGCCTGGGACGACTCTGATGCCCCACGCGCCCTGTGGATGGGCGATGTCCTACGTGCCGCCGATCTCGCGAGCGGGCATGCGCCGTTCACCGGCGCCTATGCGGAGCTCTCCGCCTGGGTGCAGCTCCTGCTCGCCAACGGCACCCAGCATGCCACCGACTCCTGCATCCAGTACAACCAGAACGGCACGGCGGTGGCCGGCAACTGCGGCACGGACTATTACTACAACGGCCTGGGGGCGGGCCTCTATACATACTGGAACACCGCTCAGCTCGACGACAAGCTCGACGGCGCGCTGGCCCAATACAGCTGGGCAGGTAGCCACACCTGGAACTCGAGTGCCTGCTTCGGCCTCTACCGTGGGCTGCGCCCGGTCAAAGCGCTCGCCGCGGCGATCGGGCTCGATGCGGTCGCCTATGGCGGCTACTCAGGCCCGGCGACCCACACTCTTACGGTCAGCAAGTCCGGCACCGGCTCCGGCACAGTGACGAGCAGCCCCCCCGGTGTCAATTGTGGTGCCTCCTGCTCGGCCGCTTTCGCGACTGGCACGGCAGCGACCCTCACCGCCGCCCCGGCGGCCGGCTCGACCTTCGGCGGCTGGAGTGGCGCTTGCGCCGGCAATGGCGGCTGTGGGGTCACTCTCGATGCCGATCGCGCGGTCACCGCGACCTTCACGGCCGTCGCCGCACCCGCCGCTCCAACCTGGCTGCGTGTCGACACCGTCACCGGAGCACCGACCCAGCTCAAGCTGACCTGGCAGGACAACTCCAGCGACGAGACCGGTTTCAAGGTGGAGCGCAAGCAAGGGTGCTGCGGGCCCTGGACCCCGCTGGCCGATGTCGCGGCCAATGCCACCGGTACCGCCATCTCCTACAGCACCGGTCTCCAGTGCGGCGGCACGAGCTACGCCTATCGCGTCTGGGCGTTCAACGCCGGCGGAACGTCCGCCAAGACCAACGAGGCCGCCAGGGCGACCCTCTCCTGTAACTGAGCTCGGCGCGAGGAGCGGCAGCCTCTCACCTGCTCTTCGGAGTAGGCCCCGGCCCGGGGCGAAACCCACGGGCCGGGGCAGGATCGAGAGAGAAGGGGTTCAGACGATGGGGAGCGAGGCGTCCATCTCCTGCCGATGAACGGCAGGCACCTCCCGCCGCTCCTGGTGGATCGGGCAGTAGGGGCAGTCCTCGCTCGCCTCGACGAAGCGGGCCGCCTCCGCGAACCCCTCGGCGGCGATGGCGGTGCGGCCGGCGAGACCGGTGCGGGCGGCGAGCAGGCGGCCGATGGCGCGGACGCGCTCGAGGATCTGCACCGCGGCCGAGCCCCAGACGGCGAGGATCTGCTCGTCGATCCACTCCTCGTAGCGCGCGCGGAAGGCGAGGCAGGCGCCGTGCGAGACGCGCATCGCTCCCGTGCCCTGTCCCCAGGCGACCAGCATCTGCCCTAGGATCTCGTCGCTGGCGGTGGCGTTCTCGACCGGGCTCGGCCGGCCGGCCCGCTCGCTGCGCAGCGGACAGAACGGGCAGTCCTCGCCGTCCTCCACGGCCCGCGCCACCGCCAGCACGGAGGTGCTGTCGATCGTCGAGCGGCCCTCGAGGCTGGCCTGGAAGGCGAGCCGGCGGCCGATCGCCCGCACCCGCTCGAGGACCTGCACCGCCGCCGTCCCCCAGGCCGCCAGGAGAGGCTCGTCGATCCAGCCGTGGTAGCGGCTGTAAAACGCCGCGCAGGCGTCGCGCGACACCCCCGTTACGCCGGTCCCCTGCCCAAAGGCGACGAACATCTGCGCCATCACCCCATCCTTCGTGTACGTCATGACCCGACCTCCTTCCAGGTTCCCCTGGTGCTTTGAGGAACGCGCTCGCGGCCCGGTGCCTGCGGCGGGGCGAAGCGCGAGCGGCCTCGGGTTGCCGAGACGGCGACGGGAACGGAGGACTGCATCTCGATCGACTCCAGGGCCCCATGGGAGCGGTGACGATCGTGGGGAGGGGGCTTAAGACAGTTTACGCCTGTCGAGGGCGATTTGTTGCGCGGAGGTTTGGCAATCGTTTCTCTTGGATGTGCTCAATTTGTTCATTGAGGTTGTGCGACGGCAGAAGGCGTGAGCAGGGCGCAGGCGCAGGGTGGCGCGGAGGGGAAGCTCGCGGTGGGCCGCGGCCGCACCTCTCTCCTAGAGACCTACAGACAAAAGGAGAGAAAAAGCATGCGCAAGTCTTTCAGCTGGGCCGTCCTGACGGGAATCCTCACCACTCTGTGCTGGCTCGGCCTCAGCTCGCGGTCCGAGGCCTATCCCATCGGCGCCGTCTTCTGCGACTCGCACGGCGTCCGCTGCACCGTCAGCGGTCAGCGCATCTCCTGCTTCTCGAAGATCACCCTCACCTACGGCGGCACCTGCTACTGCGGTGCCTACGCGGGCTACCCCTTCTTGACCTACAGCTGTTACGACCCCGCGACGTCTTTCCCGGAGGCTTCGAACGGCGGCAGTACCGTCCCTGGCCTCACCCCCGCCGAGAACGCGCCGGACGCGATCTGCTCGACCGAGAGCTGGCCCGACGACTCCGAGGTGCGTCAGACGGCTCGTGCCACCGAGTAAGAGCTGAGAGAGAGGCGAGAAAGAGGAAAGAGGAAAGAGCTGCCACTCGGCGGCCGTTTTTAGGCTAAAGGGAGCTTCTCTACGGCAGGCGGCAGGTTTTTATCCTTGAGACGGCGAGGGAACGGTTCCCAGCCACCGTTTACGAAACGGAAGGAGATTTTAGGCCTCCGCGGCTCTGCCAAGGTTGAGAGCCGGGTTTTAACGGTAAAAAACGTCTCCGCGCCGTAAAAGGAAGCTGCCCCGATTGGGGCAAGGTGTGCCCCGGATCCTCGGGCCTCACCGGCCCGCGTGCAGGCCCGTAGGACAGGCGATCTCAAGGAACAACCCGAAGGGCTCGCGAGGCCAGGGGCTGGACCTCGCCCCCTCGGGTAGAGCCTATTGTACCCCGGCAAACCGTGCGAGTGATCTCGGCCTTCGAACCGCGACCTCGTTCCCTGCTATCCCACCGGCTGGCGATAGGGGTCGGTCAGCAGGTCGTCGAGTGGGGTGTCGGGGGCGAAGGCGGCCTGCTCGACGAGGCTCGCGAAGTCGCCGACGATGTCCTCGAGGCTGGGGTTGTCGAAGAGGTCGGCGGAGCTCCGCACCTGGACGTGGATGTCGTGGTTCTTGTCTTCCTGGCAGGTGAAGACGAAGTCGTGCTTGGCCTGCTCTTCTTTGGTCGGGTAGGGCTCGGCTTGGAGGCCCGGAAGGCCGGGGTTGGCGTGCTCGGGGCTCTCCGAGAAGCTCAGCATGTTGAAGGCGACGCGGGAGAGCAGGGTGCGGGTCGGCGGCTGGTCGGGGAAGAGTTCGCCGAGGAGGATGGGGAAGGGGAGGTCCTGGTGGGTGTAGCCCTCCAGCATGTCGGCGCGGACGCGCTGCATGGCCTGGCGGAAGGTGGGGTTGCCGGAGAGGTCGGTGCGCAGAGTGACGGTGTTGAGGAAGATGCCGGCGATGCCGGCGAGCTCCGGGCGGTTGCGGCCGGAGAAGAGGGTCGAGACGAGGATGTCGTCCTTGCCCGTATAGCGGCGGAGGAGGGCCGAGACCGCGGTGAGGAGCGCCATCGACAGCGTGCAGCCGGACTCTTGCGCCATCTGGCGCAGGAGCCGCGCCGCCTCACCCATCATTACCAGCCGCTCGGAGCGGGCCTTGAGGCTCGGCGCCGCCGGCCGCGGGCGGTCGGGCGGCACCTCGGTGACCGGCGGCAGATCGGCCAGCTTCTTGCGCCAGTAGGCGAGCTGCGCCTCCAGGCGCTCGCCCTGGAAGACCTGGCGCTGCCAGTGGGCGAAGTCGCCGTACTGGAGCGACGGCTCGGGGAGCGGCGAGGGCTGGCCGGCCGAGTAGGCGCCGTAGAGCGTCGCCAGCTCGCCGCTCAGCATCTCCGAGGACCAGCCGTCGGAGAGGCCGTGGTGCAGGTTGAGGAGGAAGATGTGGACTTCCCGGTCGGCGCGCACCAGGAGGCCCCGGGTGAGGGGGCCGCGGGTCATGTCGAAGGGCGCCTCGGACTCCTGCGAGACGATCTTCCACCCCTGCCCCTGCCGCTGCTGGATCGGCAGCCCGGAGATGTCGACCACCGGCACCGGCAGCCCGGGCTGCTCGACCACCTGCACGAACTGCCCGTCCTGCCAGGCGAAGTGGGTGCGCAGGGCCTCATGGCGCCGCGACAGCTCGTTCAGGGCGGCGAAGAGGACGGGGATGTCGAGCGGTCCCGCCAGCCGCTGGGCGACCGGCATGTTGAACATCGAGCTGACCGGCCCGCCCTGGAGGTGCCAGCCCCACTCCTGGAAGAAGCTGGACGGCAGGGGCTGGTCGCGGGGCACCGGCACCAGGGGCGGCAGCGCCCCCAGGACGGCGCCGCCGGCGGCCTCGATCTCCCGCGCCAGCTCGCCGAGGTTGCTGCGCTCGAAGAGGCGGCGTAGCGGCAAGTCGACGCCGAAGGCGTCGCGCACGCGGTGGGCGACCTGGGTGGCGAGGAGCGAGTTGCCGCCGAGCTCGAAGAAGTCGGCGTCGGCGGCCACCCGCTCGCGGCCGAGGACCTCGGACCAGATGCCCGCCAGCAGCTCTTCGGTGGGCGTGCTCGTCACCAGCTCCTCCTCCGTCTCCGCGCGCTGGCCGTCCAGGCGGTCCCAGCGGTCCTGGCGGGCGGCCAGGGCCCGGCGGTCGACCTTGCCGTTGGCGTTGAGCGGCAGCGCCTCGAGCAGCGCGAACCCCGAGGGCACCATGTAATCCGGCAGCCGCTCCTTGAGATAGGTGCGCAGCGCCGCCGCCGCGGGCTCGGTGCCGGGCTGCGGCACGACGTAGGCGACCAGCCGCTTGTCGCGCGAGTGGGCCGGATCGCCTGCTTGGCCGACCTGGATCGCCAGCACCGCCGCCTCGCGGACCTCCGGGTGGGCGGCGAGCACCGCCTCGACCTCGCCGGGCTCGATCCTGAAGCCGCGCAGCTTGAGCTGGGTGTCGAGGCGGCCGAGGAACTCGATCCGCCCGTCCGGCAGGTAGCGGGCGAGGTCGCCGGTGCGGTAGAGGCGCGCTCCCGGCGCCTCGCCGAGCTCTCCGCCCGCCGGCACGAAGCGCTCGGCGGTGAGGTCCGGGCGGCCGGCGTAGCCGCGCGCCAGGCCGTCGCCGGCGGCCGAGAGCTCGCCGGCGACGCCGACCGGGACCGGCCTACCGTGCCGGTCGAGCAGGTAGACGCGAGTGTTGGCGATCGGCGTCCCCAGGGGGACGGTGGCCCCCACCTGCTCGCGGGTGCGCATGGGGTAGCAGCAGGTGAAGGTGGTGTTCTCGGTCGGGCCGTAGCCGTTGACCAGGAGTGTGCCGGGCAGGCCGGCGAGCGCCCGCCGCACGTGCGGCGGCGAGAGGGTGTCGCCGCCGGCCAGCAGCTGGCGCAGCGGGGAGAGGCCGGCCAGGCCCTCCTCGACCATCTGGTGGAAGAGGCCGGCGGTCAGCCAGAGCGTCGAGATGCCGTGGCGGGTGACGAGGTCCCCCAGCTCCTCGAGGGCGGCGAGGCCCGGCGGCGCGACGATCAGCCGCCCGCCGTTGAGCAGCGGTCCCCAGATCTCCAGCGTCGAGGCGTCGAACGACAGCGGCGCCATCTGCAGGAAGACCTGCTCGGCGCCGAGATCGGCGAAAGCGCCTTCTCCGGTCGATCCGGCGGAGCCGCCGCTCCTCACCAGGCGGACGATGGCGCGGTGCGGCACCGCGACCCCCTTGGGCTGGCCGGTCGAGCCCGAGGTGTAGAGGACGTAGGCGAGGCCCAGGGCTCCGGCGGGACCGCTAGGGGCGATCACCTGACGGCGGCCGGTCGGCTCAGCCTCCGCGAGCGGCGCGCCCCGGCCGTCGAGGCAGAGCACCAAGACCTTCAGGTCGGCGGTCGTGGCGGGAAGCGCGGCGAGCTGGCGCTCGCCGGCGACGAGGACGGCGACGCCGGCGTCGCGCAATAGGAAGCCGAGGCGCTCGGCCGGGTAGTCGGGATCGATCGGCACGTAGACGCCGCCGGCGGTGAGGATGCCGAGGGCGGCGACCACCGCCTCGACGGAGCGTTCGAGGCAGAGGCCCACCCGCACCTCCGGCCCCACTCCCAGGTCGGTCAAGCGCCGCGCCAGGACCGCGGCCCGCGCCTCGAGACCGGCGTAGGTCAGGTGCTCGTCACCACCGACCAGAGCGATTCGATCGGACGCGCCGGCGGCGATCTCGGCGAAGAGCTCGGGGACCGTCGCCTGGTCCGGATAGGCCACCGCCGTCCGATTCCAGGTGACGAGGAGCTGCTCGCGCTCGGCGTCGTCGAGGAGCGGCAGCTCCGCCAGCGGCCGATCGGCCGAGCGGGGCAGGTCGGCGACGACCGCCGCCAGCAGGCGATGGAGGTGGCGCGACATGCGCTCGACGGTCGTGCCGTCGAAGAGGTCGCGGTTGAAGGTCCAGCCGCCGACCAGGGGACCGGTCGTTCCGGCGGCGGCTCCCGGCGCAACGGGCGTCTCGGCCAGCGACAGCATGAGGTCGAACTTGGCCTGCGCCGCGTCGGCGGCGAGCGGCGAGAGGGCGAGCCCCGGCAGCTCCAACGACTCGCTGCTGGCGTTCTGCAGGGTGAAGAGGACCTGGAAGAGCGGCGAGCGGCTGGGGTCGCGCCGCGGCTGCAGCTCCTCGACGACGCGCTCGAAGGGGACCTCCTGATGGGCGAAGGCACCCAGCACCGAGTGACGGATGCGGGCGAGGAGCCCGCGGAAGCCGGCGGCTCCGGAGGTCGGCCCCTCGGGCGCGGTGGCGCGCAGGACCAGGGTGTTGACGAAGAAGCCGATCAGCCCCTCCAGCTCGGCGCGGGTGCGGTTGGCGACGGGGGTGCCGATCGCCACGTCGTCCTGCCCCGACCAGCGCTGCAGGAGGGCGGCGAAGCCGGCGAGGAGGACGATGAAGGGGGTCGCCCCCTCCGCCCGGCCGAGGCGCAGGAGATCGTTCGCCAGCGGTGCCGGCAGCACCAGCGGCGAGGTGGCGCCGTGCGTCGTCAGCACCGGCGGGCGCGGACGGTCGGTGGGGAGGTCGAGGACGGGCAGGCCGGCGAGCGCCTGCCGCCAGTAGGCGAGCTCGGCGGCCAGCGCCTCCTCGCTCAGCCGCGCGCGCTGCCAGAGGGCGAAGTCGACGTACTGGATCGCCGGCTCGGGGAGCGGCGACGGCAGCCGGCGGACGGCGGCGGTGTAGAGCGCTCCCAGCTCCTGCACCAGGACGCCCATCGACCAGCCGTCGGAGACGATGTGGTGCATGTTGAAGAGGGCGGCGTGCTCGGCAGGGGCCAGCCGCACCAGCGTGGCGCGGAGGAGGGGACCGCGCTCGAGGTCGAAGGGCCGGGTCGCCTCGGCCACGGCCAAACGCCGCAGCTCCCGCTCGAGCGCAGCGGAGGGCAGAGCGCCGAGGTCGGCGACCGGCAGTGGCAGGGAGCTGGTGCCGGCCGGTTCCACCACCTGCACCGGGCGCCCGGCGACGGCGCGGAAGGTGGTGCGCAACGAAGCGTGGCGGCGGACGATCTCGTCCAGGCTGGCGGCCATCGCCGGCAAATCGAGCTCGCCGTGCAGGCGGAAGGCGGCGGGGATGTCGTAGACCGCCGACCCGGGGTCCAGGCGGTCGAGGAACCAGAGCCGCTCCTGAGCGAAAGAGAGCGGCAGCGGCTCGCCGGGCGACCAGGAGCTCGCCTCGAGGCGGCTCCAGCCGTCGGCCTCGGCTGCCTCCGGTTCTGCCGCGGCGTCGACGTAGCTCAGGTCCGCGGCCAGGCGCCGGGTGGGCTCGCCGAGGAAGTCTTTCTCTCCTGCCTCGCGCCAGCGCTCGGCGACGCCGGCGTCGATGCGGCCGTGCTGGTGGAATTTGACGTCGCCCAACATGCGCGACTCGGCATGGGGGCCGTCGGTCATGCGCGACCGGCGGGCCTCGTAAGGCCGCACCATGTCAGGGTGGAAGTCGAGGCCGAGCGCCCCGGCGAGCCCCTTGAGCGTCCCTTCGGGGTCGCGCACCAGGTCCTCGAAGCGCACCTGCCACTGCCGCTCCTGTGGCACCCGGGCGAGCAGGCCGCCGATGTTCTCGTGGCTCGCCACCCAGATCAGCTCGGCCAGCTGGCGGCGGCTGAACGGGTGCTCGCGGCGGAAGAAGATCTGGTCGAGCCGGGCTTCTTCGAAAGAACGGATCATGCCGCGCGGATGGCGCAGCAGGTGGATGTAGAAGGGCTCCTCGAAGATCGCCTCGGCGCGCGCCAGGACGGCGGGCTCGAGGGCGTAGGAGGGAGTCTTGTCGACCAGCGTGCGCTCGCCGAGCCACTCCTGCAGATAGCCGTAGAAGCGGCGCGTCGTCATCCCCTCGCGCTCGCACTCTTCGAGCAGGCGTTCGGCCTCCTCGGCGGTGCAGAGGACGCTCTCCATGACCGCGCGCACGGCGCCCTGGAGCCAGAAGCTGTCGCGCCCGGCGTAGGCCCGCCGCCGCTCGGCCAGGGTGTCGAAGCCCAGGAGCTCGAGCTCCGGCGGCGCGAAGAGCCGCGGGTGGCCGCCGAGGAGGACACGCAGCAGCGTCGTCCCCGAGCGTGGCGGCGCGAGGACGAAGATGGCGCGCGGATTCTTCGGCTGGGCGCTGGCCCGGCGCGGCACCGGCCGCGGCGGCAACAGCTCGCGGAAGAGAGCGAGGTCCGCCTCGTCGATCGGCCGCAGCTGCTCGGCGTCCGGGCCGGTCTCCGGGAGGGCGGTGCCGGCCAGGGCCGCGTTCCCCCACAGCCGGGCGACCGCCCGCGGGTGCTCGGCGACCAGATGGGCGGCGAGCTTCGCCACCGTCGGGGCGTCGAAGATCGCCACCACATGGACGATCTCGCGCAGCTCCTGCTGCAGGCGGTTGATCAGCACGGCGCCCTTGATCGAGTCGCCGCCGAGCTCGAAGAAGTCGTCGTCGAGCCCCACCGCCGGGAGCGCCAGCACCTCGCGGAAGAGCGCGGCGAGGAAGCGCTCGACCTCGCTGCCGGCGACACCGCCATGGCGTGCCGAGGTCGGCGGGGCGGGGACCGGCAGCGCGCGGCGGTCGACCTTGCCGTTGGCGGTCAGCGGCATCGCCGGCAGCAGCACCAGGGCCGCCGGCAGCATGTAGTCGGGGAGCGACCCGGCCAGGCGCTCGCGCACCTGCCCAAGGGTGAGCTCCGGCCCGGCCTGCGGATCGAGGACGGCGTAGGCCACCAGCCGGCGCTCGCCCCGCGCCTCCTCGCGGGCGACGACGACGGCCTCGCGGACCTCGGGGAGGGCGAGGAGCGCCGCCTCGATCTCCCCCAGCTCGATGCGGAAGCCGCGGACCTTGACCTGCTGATCGCCGCGACCGAGGTATTCGAGATCGCCGTCGGCGAGATGGCGGGCGAGGTCGCCCGAGCGGTAGAGCCGCGCCCCGGGAACCCCGGCGAAGGGGTCCGGCACGAAGCGCTCGGCGGTGAGCTCCGGCCGGCCGAGGTAGCCGGTGGCGACGCCGGCACCGCCGACGTGGAGCTCGCCCGTCACGCCGATCGCGACCGGCCGCCCCTGGCGGTCCAGCAGATGGAGCGAGAGATCGGGGATCGGCCGGCCGATGAGGCTGCCAACCGGCGCCTCCGGCGCCAGATCCTGCTGCGACAGCGGCCGATAGGTCACGTGCACGGTGGTCTCGGTGATGCCGTACATATTGACCAGTTGCGGCTGGCGGTCGCCATGGCGGGCGAACCAGGGCGCCAGGCCGCGCAGCTCCAGCGCCTCGCCGCCGAAGATGACGTAGCGCAGGGAAAGGCCTCCGACGCCGCGGGAGCGCGCCGCATCCTCGGCCCACAGGAGCTGGCGGAACGCCGACGGCGTCTGGTTGAGGACCGTCACCTCCTCACGGCAGAGGAGCTCGTAGAAGTCCTCGGGGGCGCGGCTCACCCAGTACGGCACCACCGCCAGCCGCCCGCCGCGGGCGAGCGCTCCCCACAGCTCCCAGACCGAGAAGTCGAAGGCGTAGGAGTGGAAGAGGGTCCAGACGTCGTCCGGCCCGAAGCCGAACCAGGCGTCGGTGGCGGTGAGGAGCCGCAGCACGTTGGCGTGGGTCACCCCCACTCCCTTCGGTCGGCCGGTCGAGCCCGAGGTGTAGATGACGTAGGCGATGGCTCCGGACCCGCCGGGGCCGAGGTCGAGACTCGGCGGCAGAGGACCGGCGGGCAGGGCCGCCAGGGCCGCCCGCTCGCCATCGAGGCAGAGGGTGGCGAGGGGGGAGGCGCCGGCCTCCCTTTCGAAAGCCGCGCCTTGCTCGACGGCACCGGCGAGGGTGGCGCTCTCGGTGACCAGGACGGCGGCCCCGCTGTCGCCGAGCATGTGCTCGATCCGCTCCGACGGGTAGGATGGGTCGATCGGCACGTAGGGCGAGCCGGCCTTGAGCGTGCCGAGGATGGCGACCACCTGGGCGACCGAACGCTCGAGGAGCAGCGCCACGGCCGTCCCGGCGCCGGCGCCGAGGGCGAGCAGGCGACGGGCGAGGCGGTCGGAGCGCCGGTCGAGCTCGCCGTAGCTCAGGCGCTCGTCGTCGTAGATCAGGGCCGTGGCCTCCGGTTGGGAGGTGGCGACGGCGGCGAAGGCGCCGTGCAGAGTCGTGGCGGCAGTCACCGCCGGCGAATCGGCCGGCACCTGCTGCTGCCCCGCCGCCCACTCGGCGGTGAGCTGGTGGCGCTCCGCTGGCGACAGCATGGGCAGCTGCGACAGTGGCCGCGCGGGCTGGGCGACGGCGGCGGCGACGAACGTCCGCAGGTGCAGCGACAGGCGGAGCACCGTCGACTCGTCGTAGAGGTCGGTGCTGTAGCGCCAGCCGCCGGTGAACCCGCGCGGGCCTTCCATGATGCTGAAAACGAAGTCGAACTTGGCGCTCTCGTGGCCGAGATTGACCGAGGAGAGCTTGAGTCCGGGGAGCTCCAGGCCGCCCTGCGGAGCGTTTTGGAGCTGGAGGACGACCTGGAAGAGTGGCGAGCGCGAGAGGTCGCGAGCGAGCCCCAGCTCGCCGACCAGGCGCTCGAACGGCAGGTCCTGGTTCGCGTAGGCGGCGAGCGAGGTCTCCTTGACGTGCTCGACCAGCCCGTCGAAGGTGGGATCGCCGGCGAAGCTCACCCGCATCGCCAGGGTGTTGACGAAGAAGCCGATCAGCCCCTCCAGCTCACGGCGGTTGCGGTTGGCGATGGTGGTGCCGATCGACACGTCGTCCTGGCCGGTATGGCGGTGGATCACCTCGCCCAAGGCGGTGAGGAAGACCATGAACGGCGTCGCGCCGTGGCGGCGGGCGAGGGCCGAGATCTCCTCGCTGACGGCAGGGCCGAAGCGCATGGCGGAGAGGGCGCCGCGGAAGCTCCGCACCGCCGGCCGCGGCCGATCGGACGGCAGCTCGGGCGTCGTCGCCCCGGCCAGGTGCTGGCGCCAATAGGCGATCTGCTTCTCCAGGACCTCGCCCTCCAGGCGGCGGCGCTGCCAGGCGGCGAAGTCGGCATACTGGATCGACAGCTCGGGCAGGGGAGAGGGGAGGCCGCGGGAGACCGCTGCGTAGAGCGCTCCCAGCTCACTCACCAGCACGCCGGTCGACCAGCCGTCGCTGACGATGTGGTGCATGGTGAGGAGAGCGATGTGGTCCTGTCTCTGCAGGCGCAGCAGCAGGGTCCGCAGGAGGGGGCCGGTGGCGAGGTCGAAAGGCTGGTCGCCCTCGGCCTCGCCGAGCGACTGGGCCGTCGCCTCGCGGCGGTCGGGCGGCAGGGCGGAGAGGTCGACGACCGGAAAGTGGAACGACTGCGGCGGGTTGACGATCTGCACCGGCCGCCCCCCCCGCACCGCGAAGACCGTGCGCAGGGGCTCGTGGCGCCGCGCCAGCTCGAACATCGTGCGCGAGAGTGCGGTGAGGTCGAGCTCCCCCGACAGCCGCACGCCGGTGCCCATGTTGTAGGCCGAGTTGCCCGGCGCCAGCTGGTCGACGAACCAGAGGCGCTCCTGGGCGAACGAGAGGGGGAGGTCGCCACCGCGCTCGGCGCGGGGGATGACGTCGTCCTGCTTGAGGGCGATCCCCTCCTCGGCGAGCAGCATCTCGAGCAGCGCGCGATCTTCGAGCGAGATGCCGGCGGATACGGCGAGGTCTTCGAGGCTCATGTCGTTTGAGTTCCTATCGTCCGATCGGCGGGCGGGCCCGGGGCGTTTCGCGAGCGCTCGCGCGTTTAAGCTCAATCACAAGAAATTTGGCGTAAACCCTACGAGTGGCAGGCCTTCCAGCTTTTTGGCCGGCCCTCCAAAGCAGAGGTGCGCCGAGAGGCGCCGGGCGGGTCTGGAATCCCTGCGGCGCCCCCATCCAGAGGATACCGGAGGATACCCTGGACACCCGCGACGACCGCTCGCATGATACCGCCGCGCACCCCCTATCGAAGACCGCCGAGATCCCTCTGAACTCCGATCCGCGGCGGCAGGCCCGAGTCCCCGCGGGCCGAGAAGCTCCTGGCCGCCGTCCGCGACGGCGACTCGGCGGGCAGAGCGGTGGCTGCTATGCTCGGTCGAACGTGCCCCGATCGCGCCCGCGGTACGCCCGGATCGTCCCGATCGGCCTGCTCGCCGGGCTGTTGGCGCTCGTCCTCCTGAGCGCGGCGGCACCGGGCTCTCGGCTGGCTGCGGCCGCACCGGCCTCCAGGCCCGACCCGGTGGTGCCGGGGCCGCAGGAGAGGGGCGCCGGTGCGGGCGAACCCTCGGCCGTCGCCGGTCGCGGTCCGTCCTCCTCGTCGCGCTCGTCGCGCCTACCTCCGGAGCTCGTCGCCCGCCAGCTCGCCGAGCTCGGTTTCCCCGTCACGGGCGGCGCCGCGCCGGGCTACGCGGACGAGCGCACCTGCGGCCTCTGCCACCCGGATCTCGCCGCCTCCTACGCCCAGCGCGGGATGGCCCGCGCCTTCAGCCGGCCGCGGCCCGCGCAGGACATCGAGGACTGGACGGCGCCACCTTTCGTCCATGCCGCCTCGGGGCAGATCCTCCAGATCTCGCGCCGCGGCGACCGCCTGGTCTTCCGCCGCTGGCTGAGCGACGCCGCCGGCCGGCCGATCGACCTCCTCGAGCAGCCGGTCGACTGGATCCTCGGCTCCGGCGACCACGCCCGGACCTACCTCTACCGCACGGCCGGCGGCGAGCTCTACCAGCTCCCGCTCGCCTGGTACGCGCAGACGCGCAGCTGGGGCATGGCCCCGGGCTTCGACCGCCCGGATCATCAGGGCGTGCTGCGGCGGGTGCGGCGCGAGTGTCTCTTCTGCCATACCTCGTACCCCGAGCTGCCGGCCGGCGCCGACCGCTACGGCGCACCGCAGGTCTTCCCGCAGGAGCTGCCGCAGGGGATCGGCTGCCAGCGCTGCCACGGACCGGCGGCCGGCCACGTCTGGCTGGCGATGGGCGGGATCGGCTCGCGCGAGGAGCTGCGGGAGAGCGTCTTCAATCCCGGGCGGCAGCCCGCGGCGCGGCGCGACGAGGTCTGCATGGGCTGCCACCTGCAGCCCTCCGTCGCCCTCGCCGGCGTCCGCCGCTTCGGCCGCGGCGACTTCTCCTTCCGCCCCGGCGAGCCGCCGGCGAGCTACCTCGTCCAGGTCGACGTGGACGAGGAGGGGCGGGCGCCGGGCGACCGATTCGAGATCAACCATCACCCCTACCGGCTGCGCCAGAGCCGCTGCTATCTCGCGAGCGGCGGCGCCCTCTCCTGCCTCACCTGCCACGACCCGCACCGCCGCATCCCGGAAGCCGAGCGGGCGGCGCACTACCGTGCCGCCTGTCTGACCTGTCACCGCGGCGAGGACGTTGGGCCCTCCCACGCGCGCGGCGGCTCGGCCGACCCAGAGTCCGCCGGCGCGCCGGCCGATCCCGGCGACTGCGTCGGCTGCCACATGGCGAAGCGGCGCACCGAGGACGTGGTCCACGTGGTGATGACCGACCACCTCATCCGCCGCCGTCCCGGCGGACCGGAGCTCCTGGCGCCGCGGTCCGAGGGCGAGCCGGTCCTGACCGGAGTCCACCTCTATGGCGCGGACACCCCGGACGGCGCGCTCGGCGAGGTCTACCGCGCCGCCGCCGTCGTCCGCGTGGCGGCGACCGAGGAGGCGCTCGCCCGCCTGGAGACGATGCTCGCCGCCGCGCGACCGCTCGAGCCCGAGCCCTGGCTCGACCTGGCTCAGGGCCAGCTCGAGCGCCGCCGCTTCGCCGAGGCCGAGCGCACCCTAACTGCGCTCCTCGCCCGCCATCCGGGTCTCCCCCTGGCGAGCGAATGGCTGGCCCTCGCCCGCGCCGGCCAGGGCCGCGCCGACGAGGCCGTCGCCCTCCTGCGCCAGGCCCTCGCCGCCGGCTCCGAGCGGGCCGAGACCGAGTTCAACCTCGGCCGCCTGCTCGCGGCCCGGGGGAGCGCCTCCCGGGAGGAGGCCGCCGGGCACTTCGAGCGCGCCCTCGCCGCGCGCCCCAACCTGGTCGCCGCCTGGTACCACCTGGGCGAGCTGCGGGCCGCCCAGGGGAGAGAGGGGGAAGCCATCGCCCGCTTCCGCCGCGCCCTGGAGATCGATCCCACCCATACCGACTCCTACCTCGCGCTCGCCCGGGTCCTCCTGGCCCGCGGTGAGCGCGACGAGGCCCTGCGCTGGCTGCACCTGGGCGCCCGCGCCGCCACCAGGCCGCAAGCCGTCGCCACAGCGCTCGCGGCAGGAGAGGTCGAGACGCATCGCGGCGAGCCCGATTGAGGGCTGCTTTTTTTCCCCACCTGAATCTTTTTCTGTCTGTTTCTGTTTCTTCTGTGTTTCTTCTGTTTTCTGGCGGTCGTCACCGCCGTGCCGCCATGCCACCCGTCCTGCCCTTGCCCGGTGCGTCGCCGCCGGTGGGGTAGAGTCTCGCCAGCCCCTCTGCCGCCTCGCTCATGATCGACCTCCGCCAAGTCCCGCCCGAGCTCTTCGCCCAGATCCTGCAGGGGAACCTGCAGGGGATCGGCCCGGCGCGCAAGCTCCACGGCCACTTCGCCGAGGCGGTGCGGCTGCGGCTGCGGGCGGAAGCGGTCTGGGTGCTGGGCGAGGACGGCGAGATGTGGACGGTCGCCGGCGACCGCGCCCTCTGCGACCGCGCGCGCACGGCGGAGTTCCTCGCCGGCGGGCAGCGGCCCGCCGGCGTCTCCGATCTCGGACCCCGGCCGGCCGCCGGCTCGGCGGATCCCGGCGGCGGCCGGAGGACGGTGCTCGCCCGGGTGACGGTGCACGGGCGGACGCTGGCGGTGGTGGGAGCGGCGCGGCGCGGGCGCGAGCTGGGGCAGGCGGCCCGGCGCACCCTGGACCGCCTCTGCGGCGTCCTCGCTCAGGAGCTCGCCCGGCGGGAGGAGCAGCGGCTGGCGCGGGTCCTCGACCGCATCCGCGGCAAGGTGGTCTCCGAGCTGCGGCCGCGCGACCTCGCCTACCAGGTGCTCGACGGCCTGCACCAGCTCGTCGACTACGACCACTCGTCCGCCTTCCTCACCTGGGAGCCGGCGGCCGGCGCGCTGCGCATCGAGGCCGAGAAGATCGTCTGGACGAAGGGGAAGAGCGCCTTCGTCGGGCACGAGATCGCGCTCCGGCGCGAGCTCGTCGACGAGCTGATCAGCGCGCCGGGGATCCGCCGCCTGCGCGGCGACGCCGGTGGCGATCCCTTCTGGGAGATGCTCGACTATCACCGCGGTCGGGGCATCCCGCAGCCGTCGAGCCTCCTCTGCGCGCCGCTCTCCTTCGCCGGCGAGTTCCTGGGGCTGCTCAAGATCGCCGCCTGGAAGCGGCACCCCTTCGACCGCTGGGACGAGCGGGTGGTCGAGCGCTTCCTGCCGGCCGCGGCGGTGGCGATCCGCAACGCGCGGGTCCACCTGTCGGTGGCCGAGCGGGCGGTGCAATCGGAGGTCAAGGCGACGCTGGTGACGTTGGCGAGCGCGGTGGCCCACGACGTCAACAACGCGGTGGGGACGATCCTGCCGCTGGTGCAGCAGGTGCGCGCCGATCTCTCTCGCGGCGAGCTCGACGGCGTCGTGCTCGCTCGCGACCTCGAGGTGGTGGAGGAGAAGGCGCATCTCTGCCAGCGGATCTTCTCCAACATGCTGCGGGTGGCGCGCTCCGGCCGCGGTGGGGACGGGCCGGTGGACCTCAACCAGCTGGTGCGGGAGACTCTCCCCTTCTTCGAAGGGCGGGCGCTGCGGCACGGCATCGCGCCGGCGCTCTCGCTGGCCGCGGGGCTGGCGCCGGTCCGTGCCTCGCGCCACGACCTCGAGCACATCCTCCTCAATCTGGCGAACAACTCGCTCGATGCCCTCGAGGGCCTCGAAGGCATCGCCACACTCGACGACACCCACCCCCTCGTCGGTCCCCTCGGGCCCGCGGGGACCCACCGCCGCCTCGAGATCGCCACCGCCGAGCGCGACGGCCGCGCCCTCCTCGCCGTCGCCGACGACGGCCCCGGCATCCCGTCCGAGCTGCTGGAGAAGGTGCAGGAGCCGTTCTTCTCGACCAAGCCCAACGGCACCGGGCTCGGGCTCGCCATCTGCCGCACCCTGGCCTGGCAGAACGGCGGCCGGCTGGAGATCGCGAGCGCCTCCGGAAGCGGCACGCGGGTGACGGTCGAGCTGCCGTTCGCCGCCGCCGGTGACGGGCTGCCGGCGCCGGCGGCCGGGGAGGCGCCGGCATGACCGCACTCGGCGGCACCAGCCGGATCCTCCCCAGCGGCGCCAGCCGCATCTTGATCGTCGACGACGATCCCGGCCTGCGGCGGGCGCTCGAGCGCACCCTCCATCCGCCCTACCAGGTCGAATCGGTCGCCGGCGCCGAGCCGGCTCTGGCGCGGATCGCCGAGCGCGACTTCGACCTCGCCCTGGTCGACGTCCGCCTCGGCGACGGCGACGGCTACAGCCTCTGCAAGACGCTGCGCGAGCGCCGGCCGCGGATGGACGTCATCCTCATCACTGGCTCGATCTCCGAGCCCGACGAGAAGCTCTTCCGCTCGCTGGAGGAGGGTGCCTTCTACTTCCTCTTCAAGCCCTTCGACCGGCGGGTGCTGCTCGCCCTGGTCGAGCGCTGCCTGCGGCTGCAGCGCGAGCGCTTCGCCAAGGAGGTCTACGCCGGCGAGCTGGCGGCGGACCTCGAGAAGGCGCGCCTCTTCCAGCAGAGCCTGGTGCCGCGCGGGACGGTCGAGGCCGCCGGCTGGCGGGTCGCGGGGAGGCTCCTCTCCTGCGATGCCCTGGGCGGCGACTTCTTCGTCGCCCAGGCCGACCGGTCGGACCTCGTGCTCGCCGTCTGCGACGTCGTCGGCCACGGCGTCAGCGCGGCGATGATCGCCGGCATGCTGCGCTCGACCCTCGCCGCGGCCTGGCGCCGCGGCGCCGCCCCCGAGAAGGTGGGGAGCGAGCTCCTGGCCGACGCCTTCTTCCTCGACGGCCCGACCTGCGCCACCATGATCTACGCCCTCCTCGGGGCCGACGGCCGCGCCCGCGCCGTGAACGCCGGCCACCCGCCCCTCTTCCACCTGGCCGCGGGAGCCCGTACCGTCCACCGCCACGGCTCGACCGCACCCCTCCTGCACCACCTCTTCCGCGGCCGTCCGCTGGCCGCGACCGAGATCGCGACCGTCCCCGGCGACCGCCTCCTCCTCTACACCGACGGTGCCTTCGAGGCCCGCAGCCCCGCCGACCACGAGCTGGGCCTCGAGCCCCTCGAGGCCGCCTTCGCCGACCTCGCGGACGAGCCCCTGGACGTGGCCTTGGATGCTCTGCTCGACCTCGTCCGCGCGCACGGCGCCGGCCGCCCCTTCGCCGACGACGTCACGCTGGTGATGGTCGAGCGGACGGGCTGAGAAGCGGCCAGCGCTGCCGCCTCAGCGCTCCCAGCGGATCTCGAGCTCTTCCTTGCCGGCCATCGCCCGGCGCAGGACGTCGAGGAGCCCGGCGTCGGCGCCGCGCTCGGCGAAGAGGTCGAGGGTGGCAGTGTTCAGGTAGTAGTCCTGGTCGTCGGAGGACTCCTCCTCCAGCTGGTCGATCATGAACTGCAGCTGATCGTCGCTGATCTCGCCCAGCGGCCGGTCGGTGCTCAATTCGTAGAGTGTCGCCATCGTCGTCTCTCCTCGGTAGTGCCGCTCAGCGGTAGATGAAGCGCAGGGCCTTGGGCAGGCGCCGGCGCCAGCTCTTCTCATTGTGGGCGCCGCGCGAATCGCAGCGCCATAGGAGATGGTCGCCGTCGTAGCCGCGGGCCGTCAAGTCGTCGGCCATCGCCTCGATCTGCGCCAGCAGCAACCCCTTCCCCTCGCGGGTCCCACAGTCGAGGTAGATCCGCGACACCGGAGGGGTCGGCTGCTCGGCGAGCCAGGGGAAGATACCGGCCCTCGCCAGCCAGAACGAGGGTGACATCACCAGCGCCCCGCCGAAGGCCTCGGGGTGCCGGAAGTGGCCGTAGAGGGAAGCGAGGCCGCCCATCGACGAGCCGCCGACGACCGTCCCAAAGGGGCCGGGGACGAGGTTCAGGGCGGTAGCGAGCCCCGGCATCAGCGCCCCCACCATCCAGTCGAGCAGCAGCTCGAGCTGGCCCGGCTCGCCCTCGAAGGCGAAGGGGGAGAGCTCGTGGATCCGGCGTGGGCCGCCGTGGTCGATGCCTATGACGACCGGCGTCGGGTGATGGGTGCGGGCGAGCCCCTCGACCGTCTCGTGGGCATGCCAGCCGCCGGAGAACGAAGGGCCGTCCTCGAAAACGTTCTGACCGTCGAAGAGATAGAGGGCGAAGCGCGGCGGCCCGCCCGGCGTCCAGGCGCGCGGCAGGTAGATGCGCACGCGGCGCGCCGCCAGGCCCGGCACCGCGATCGGCCCGAGGACCTCGACCTCGCCCGGCCGGAGGGTCGCCGCGAGGCCGGGCAAGACCTCGGCCAGCGCGAGCGCCGGGGGAGGGGCGGCTGGGGTTGCGAGGCCTGACGCGAAGGCTGTCGCCACGGCCGGGGGATCGGTCACAGAGTCGTCCTCGGAGGTGAAGTGGGCCGGCCGGTTCGGCAGGAGGACCCCGCCCATCCCGCTGCGCCCGGGCGGGGAGTGTAGCAGGCGGCGCGGCGGCGCTCCTGCCGGCTCACCCTTTCGGTCCCGGTTCGGGTCTTCAAAGGAGATCGAGCGAGAAGAACCTCCAGTGATGCGACGAATTTCAATCCGGTCCATGGCTCTCGCCAGCATCCTGGTGGTCCTGTCCATGGGAGCCGTCGCCGCGCAGCCCACGCTGACCTCGTCCGAGCCGCGGAAGGCCCAGTTCGTCTTCGTGATCGACGACTCGGGGAGCATGGCCAGGACCGATCCGGATCGTCTGGCGATTTTCGCCGTGCAGTCGCTGATCAACATGCTGGACGACCGGGATGAGGCTTCGGTCGTCAGGCTCAACGGCCCCCACGATGGCGCACCGCCACCACCGATCGCGCCGCTGGCGCGCAGCCGTGGCCAGCTCCTCGACCTCCTCGCTCTCGACAAGACCCTGGCCGGCTACCAGGCTGATAACACCCGGTGCCGTACCGCTCTCGCGGCGACACAGCGCCTCCTGGAGGACGCCTATCGGCCCGAGGTGGCCCAGGTCGTCATGTTCCTCACCGACGGCGAGTGCACCCCGGCGAAGGAGGAGCAGCCCGACGTCGACGCTTTCCTGGGCGGGCTGCGATCGCACCGCGACCGGCGGTTCCAGTTCTACCTGCTGCTCTTTCAGGGCGCCAGCGCCTCGCCGGGGATCGCCGAGCTCGCCGCTGCCACGCGGGGAGATACGTTCCCGGTCGGAGGCGCCGATCCCACCGCCATCCTCTATCCCTTCGCCAGTGCGCTCTCGCGGTCGCAAGGCTACAAGTCCTATCTGCTGGACCCGCGGAGCGCCCGCCTCGCTGCTCATCGCGGCGCCGAGCGGGTCCGTCTCCTCGCGGTGGCCCCCGGCCAGGGGCCTCCTCTCCAGCTCTCGATCCAGGATCAGAAAGGGAACGCGCCAAGGCTCGATGGCACGCCGCGCTCGGGAACTCATCGCTATCGCGACGGCCGGTCCTTCCGCTTTACCGCCCTCGACTATCGGCCGGGGGTCGAGCCGGTCACCGTCGCGGTCGCCGGCGCCGGTGCGAGCTGGAGAGTGGTGGCGATCCCCGAGTACCGCCTCGCCGTGCGCACCCGCTTCCTCAAAGACTCGTGTGACGTTCCGGGGAGTGAGATCCGCTTCGGTGCGGACACCGGCTCGACCGTCTGTGTGCTCGCCGAGCTCGTCGACGGCGCGGGGCAGGTGGTGGGAGGGGACGTCGACGGCGGCGACCTGAAGGCGTTCGTCCGCGTCGCCCGGCCCGGCCAGCCGGCGCCGCCCGTCGAGCTGCCCGCCAACCAGCTCCCCGGCGATCGGGCGCGCTTCGGCCTGCTGCGCCAGAACCTGGAGCGCGGCGACTACGAGCTCACGGCCGGCGTCATCCTCGACCCGAGCTCGGAGGATGCGCTCCATCTGAGCGGCCGGCCGATGCTCCTCGCCGTCTCCTCGCTCGTCATCATCCCGCGGCCGGATCGCTTCGACTTCGGCATGGTGCACCCGGGAGACAGCGTCCTGCGGCCGCTGGTCTTCGGCGGATCGTTCCAGCCGCTGCCGGCCCGGCTGTCGATCCGCGACCGCGACGATCTGCCGGCATGCATCTCGGTGGAGCTGGGCGGGGTGGCGGAGGGCAGGAGCCAGGCCGTGCGGGTGGATCAGCGCTACAACCTCGCCCTGCGGGTCGCTCCCTACTGCGGTCCCCAGCCCTTCCGTCGCTCCATCGACACGGTGGTGCGGCTGGACTTCGTCGCCGAGGCGGCAGGGCGCCAGCTGCCGGTCGTCGAGCTGCCGATCCACTTCGCCGTCGACTACGACATCCGCGTGCCCCCGCAGCTGACAGCCCGGGTGAAGGCGGGTGAGGCGGCCGACCTGCCGTTGCGGATCTCCGGCAACTTCAGCCGCGACGTCCACCTCCGCGCCACGGTCGCGGAGCCCGGCGAGGCCGGAGGGTCCTGGCCGAAAGATGCCGCGGACCTGGAACTCGGCTTCGCCGCCTCCGCTGCCGGCAGGTTGCAGCGTCGCCCCGACGGCCAGCCGTTGCGGGAGCGGGAATTCTCACTGGCCCCGGCCACAGCCGGTGGTACCGGTGCCGAATCCTCGCTGCGCCTGCTGGCCACCCCGGACCGGTGCTGCGAGGGCGGGAGCTACCGGACGACGCTCGGATTGGCGGCGTCCACCGCTCAGCCGCGGCCGCGGGGAGCGCCGACCCTGGCGCCGATCCTCATCCCCATCGAGATTCAGGTGGTGCCCGCCGGGGTCTGGACCTGCTATGGGCCGCGCCTGCTGGCGGCGTCAGGGTTGCTGCTGGTGCTCCTGCTGGCGCTCTACGCGTTCAGCATGGTGCGCAACAGCTCGTTCCTCAAGGCGGACATCCTGGCGGCCAAGCTCAAACCGCTGGTCTGGACGGGTTGGGGAGAGGCGGTGGAGCAGAAGAGCTCCGGGCAGGAGGTCCTGCGGCTCGCCACCAGGGCTCTGTCCCCGGGTGCCCGGATGGCCGCCTGGCTGCGGGCGAATCCGTTCCGCTTCGGGCTCCCCGGCGGGGCCTATCGCGAGACGGTGGAGCTCACGCTCCAGCCGCACCGCGACATCGCCCGCTCGCAGATGACCCTGCGGGTCGAGCCCGACCTCCTGGGACGGATGACGCGCGAGCCGGCGGCCTTCGGTGGTCAGCTGTTCGCGACCGCGCTGGGCGGAGTGACCTTCCTCGCCGTCCCCGACGGGGCCGGGCGGATCGTCCGCCTGGTCCGCCAGGACACCTATGAGCCCACAGGGGCCGAAGAAGGGCCACCGCGGATTATCAAGCTGCGGCGGGTGAAGCTGCTCAAGCCGCTCGACGAGCGGCAGGGCTATGTCGAGGACGGGGCCGCCGGCTGGCAAGTGGGCTAGCCGCGGAGGCGAGATCTGGATCGATCTGAATCACTGCCGGAGGGATGAGATGGCGAAAGAGGCCAGTTATGTCGTCGAGGAGCTGCTGACAAAACCGAGCGCCGTCTGCCCGACCCTGTTCGTCGGGCTGGGAGGGTGCGGCTGCCGCATGGTGAGCCGTGTAGCGAGACATCTGCGGCGGCGCCCCGACTTCGCCGAGCGTTACCGGAGCCTGGTCAAGTTCGCCCTGGTCGACACCAACATCAACGATCTGGAGTCGTACCGTGAGATCGCCGACGGCACTTTCCTGATCAGCGACTTCGAGAAGGAAGAGTACTCGGATCTCGCCTCCGGCAAGATGTTTCTCGAGCCGGATCCTTACTTCACGCAGTGGGTGCCGCAGAACTATCGCTTCCGTGCCGGCGACACTGCGGGGGCCGGCCAGATCCGCATCGAGTCTCGTCTCGGCGTCTTCTACCAGATGAAGCACAAGGACTTCGTGCCGAAGTTCCGGCAGCTCCTCGAGCAGCTGAAATCTCACGAGCATGGGCACCGGAGACTCGACAGCCCGGAGATCCGCATCGTCCTCTGCTTCTCCGTCGCCGGTGGCACCGGTTCGGGCAGCCACCTGCCGATCGCCTACATGGTGCGCGACCTGGCGCGGGAGCTCGGCAAGCCTTCGATCATCGGGGTCGCCGTGCTGCCCGCCGTGTTCGAAGACTTCACCGGCATCAATCGCGATGGCACCTTCGCCAACGGGTATGCGGCGCTCAAGGAGATCGAGCACCTGATGAAGCTGGGCGCTCCGGACTCGCGCTTCTTCTGCGAAGAGGGGATCGAGTTTCACTATGACCCCTCCGACGTGTCGAAGCGGATCGTGCGCCAGCGCCCCTTCGAGTTCGTCTATGTCGTCGACAAGCCGCAGTCGTTCACCGTCTCGGCACCGGTGGACGCAGCGGCCGACGGCCTCTACTTGCAATTTTTCTCTCCCCTCTATTCGTACCAGGCCTCCGACTACGACAACTACACTCAGCACCAGCGCTTCCTCGTGCCGCACGACTTCGAGGCCAAGGGGATCGTCGGTTTCACCGCCTTCTACGGCTCCTACGGCTCCGCCGTCCTGCTGGTGCCGGTCGACGGCCTGGTCGAGTACTGCGCGCAGGCCGCAGCCCTCTCGCTGATGCGTGAGAGCTTCCTGCGCACCATACCCGCCGATCCGCTCTACGCCCTGCTGCGCAACAACCCCGAGCCGTTCCACGAGGTGACACTGGGCAACGAGAAGAACGAGAAGCCGATCCCCGAGTCGGAGTTTCAGAAGAAAGAGCCGGCGCAGCGCGATCGGCTCGTCGACCGGCTGTTCATGAAACGGGTGCGGCTGCTCGCCGCCTGCGAGGAGCAGGGGGGAGAGGCGAAGCGGTTCCTCACTCTCTTCCGCCACGGCCACCGGCTGGGCGAGATGCCGCGCGAGGATGGGCGCTGGGAGCTGCGCCCGGAGAGAGTCAAGGCGGCGCAGGCCGAGCTCGCCAATCTGGGGATGCGATATTCGATCGGTGCCATGGTCCTGCCGGCGGTGGCCGACGAGGGCAACCAGCCGCCAGGGCTGCTGCAGCAGGCCCGGCGGGCGATCGATACGCACGTCCAGGAGAACCGGCCGTCGGTCGCCGGCAGCGCGACCGGGCGCGAGCTCGTGCACCGGGCCGACGGCTGGCTGGACGAGTTCCGCAGCATCGGTATGCGGATCCTCAACAACGGCTACCGGGAAGGGACCCTGCGCTTCCCGGGCATGGACTCGCTGATCGATCTGACCTTCCTCAACGACGAGGCGGGCGAGGTCGATCTGGCCGCCAAGCGCTACGCCGTGCTGTCGATCCTCGAGCGCATCGTCTGGGAGCGCCGGGCTCCGGAGCGGACGGCCGAGTTCGATCTGGCGGGGGTGGGCGAAGGGCAGAAGCTCAACAACGCTCAGGCCCTGGCGGCCCTGGAGGGGCTCGAGCAGCAGGCCATCGACCGGGCGATGGAAGCCGTGGCTCAGGCCTTCGTCGAGCGGCTCGGAGACTTCAAGGAGAGCCTGCTCAAGTTCGCCTCGACTCACCGCAAGCTGGAGGAGGGCTTCGACGGTCTCGACAGGCAGCAGTCCCAGCGCATGGACAGGCTACGGCAGGAGGGCGATCCCTCCGCCAACCAGTACGTCCTCGACGCCGAGGCGCTGCAGATCGAGGACGGGCGCCGGATGTGGGACTTCTACTACGAGGACCGGATCGCCGACCTGCCCGAGCTGGGGCTGGGCGACCGCACCATTCAGCTCCTGCTCAGCGACACGGTCACCGCCATGAGCCTGCGCGGCGGCGGCGGTGCGACGAGCAAGCTCGAGAAGCTGTTCGACGACCTGCGCAAGCACATTCGCGGACGGCTGGCGACTCAGATCGGCGGTGATCCACACGACATGGACCGCGAGCGGCGGGACGGTCTGAGGCTCTCCGACGCCCTCGAGCTCGAGGTCGTCTACCGGGCCCTCTACATGAGCAACCTGGCGGACGTGGAGCGCGAGGGAGCGAAGGCCATCCGCAACCTGGTGGCGGGGTATCGCCATCAGCCCGAGGGCCGCCAGATCCGGCTCGCCGACGAGAAGCATGCCGACTATCTCCGCGACAAGATCAAGCGGCTGGTCAAAGAGAAGGCCTCGCTGCTCTGCGTCTACGACGACGCGCGGGACCAGCACGGCGGCGTGCGGCCGGATCACATCTACGTGGCGGCCATCGATGCAGACTTCGAGAACGGCTCGCTGGGAGCCGTCATCCGCGGCGCTGACTCCCGCCTCAAGTGGGTGACCAGCGATTGGCACAATCCCAAAGAGATCATCTTCTACCGCGGGGTGCTCAACGTCCCTCTCTACGTCTTCGGACGCATGAAGGAGATGAAGGAGCAGTACCACCAGTTCCGCCATCTGGCCCGTCGTCCCAAGGTGCTGCACATCGACAAGAACTGGGAGGACTCGCTGCCCGATCTCGATCCCGACAGCTCGCAGGAGAAGCACCGCCAGGATCTGCTGCGGGACCACGTCATCAATTTCGCCGCCCTCCTCACCTCGCGAGCCAACAGCGCCGCCACGGCGGGCTTCATCCTGCGCCGAGAGGGGTGCTACTGGTTGGCGGATCCTGACTGGAAGCCGGCTCCGGACGAGCGCGAGGTCGACGAGGAGGGGCTGACGCAGCTCGGGGCGAGCCTGGCGGACGCCATCGAGAGACTGCCCGAGGTGCTGGAGTCGGAGAAGGTCAAGTACCTGCCGTTCCGGCAGATGCTCCGCGGCGTGCGCGAGGGTCTGGCGCCCGAGATCCTGGGGCGGATCGTCGACCTGCCGTTCCAGTGGCGCCGCGATCACGACGAGCTGCGGACACAGTACGGCACTAGCCCGTCGCCCGAGCAGAACGCCAAGCTCAAGGACTATTCCGACGCCTTCCATCGCCTGCAGGAGGCACTGGAGAAGCTGCTCGAGAAGCTGCGCAACCGCAGCGTCGAGCAGCGCACCCTGGGGGAGGACGCGAGCTTCAACGCGGCCCGCCTGCCGTCAGACCAGGCGCAGCGGAACCTGGTGCAGAGCCTCGATCTGCTGAGCACGTTCAGCGAGTCCTGGAAGGGGATGGAGAACCCCGACCGCATGGGGGACGTGCCGAAGCAGCTCCACGGGCTCTTCCGCTCGCTGAAGGAGAACGAGCTGACCGCCAAGCTCGAGCGACTCCGCTCCGCTCAGGTGGGGAACCGGGCTTGAGCCTCGTCTATCCGGCCCCGACGATCGTCGTCGGCGTCGGACGCTTCGGAATCGCCACCCTGGAGCGCCTCGGCGACGACTGGTCGAGCCTGCGCCAAGCCGGGGCCGACACTTCGTTGCAGAACCTGCGTCTGCTCGCCGTGCGGCCGGCGAGCGAGGCGCTGGAGCGACACTGGCGCGACCATGAGAAAGGTGTCGTCAGCGTCGCCCGCTATCTCGGCGAGGGGGATCTTCCCTCGCTGGCGCTCGATCTCGTCGTTCTGCGCTCGTTGGGGCTGGTGCGCTATCGCGACGGCGTCTACGAGGTCGCCGCGCCGCGCGACGCGGGGGTGGTCGAGGTCGATGTCAGGCCCGGAGATCCTGCCGACACCGGCGCCGGGCGGCGGTTGCTGCGACGCCGCTACTTCGACTGGATACGGCTGAGCCCCGATCCCATCGTCGCCGCCGAACGGCTGCGTGCTCTCGTCCAGCGCCGCCAGGAGCTCGACGTCTTCGTCACCCCGTTGCTCAACCGGGTCAAGCAGGGCCACAGTCCGCAGGCGTTGCTCGCCTGCATCGGGCGCTGCCGCGCCCTGCAGGACGGTCGCGACCCCACTCCGTGGCCCTGGCTGCGGGAGCAGGGGAGCGAGCTGTTGGCGGAGGGCCTGCGCATCGACGGTCTCGAAGCTCGCCGGATACGCACGGTCGGAGCTGCGGAATGGGAGGGCGAGCAGGCGCTGGTCGCGGCTCGCGCAGCGGCTCGTGATACCGAGGACCAGCTGGTGGGGGTGCCGCTGCCGCCGCCTCTACCGCTCTGGCAGCGTTGGTGTGGAATGGAGCCAGGGGTACACCTCGATCTCCGCATCCCCCTATGGCTGCGTCCGCAGGATTCGGACCTGCCGGCGCCACTCGACGCCGGCACCCTCTTGGAGAGGGACTGGGAGACTACCGGCTGGGCGAGCGAGTCGGGCGAGTCGGGAGGTGTGGTCTTCGACTTGCTCCCGCTCTCGCCCCTGCGCCTGGGCCTGTTCGATCACGACGAGCGGACAGGGGTGCCCGCCGATCAGCTGTCGCCGCTCCCGGCCCGCCTGCAGCTCCTCGCCGAGCACCTGCATCGCGGGCTCGTCCGCCTCTGGGTGGACCTGCAATGGGAGCGGGTGGCCGACCTCGACGAAGAAGGCATCGGTGCGCGCCAGCGCGACTATCTGAGCGATGCCTTGCAGCAGAGTCTGGAGATCCTCGGCGAGCTGGTCGTGCGACCTCTCGCGCCGGCCGCGGAGGGGACCTCCGGCCCCTTGGGGTCGCCGCCGGAGCGCGGGAGCTCGGAAGCCGAGAGCCAGCTGGCAGGTTCTCCCAGCGGGTTCCTGACCGGTCTCACGCTGGAGCCGGAGCCCATCGACGGCTCCTGCCTCGCGATCCTGGCGCGGCGGCTGGCACGGCTCGGCCTGGCCGATCCCTCCGAGACCGGCGTCGAGCGCCGCCCGCTCCTGGAAGATGTCGCCATGGGACCGGGCTGTCGCTCCCAGACGGTGTTTCGAGCGGGCTGTGAGGAGGGAGGCGAGGGGGGAGCCACATTCGGCTCGCTGCGCGGTGCGCTCAACCGCCAGGTGCGGCAGCTCTTCGACTTCTCTCTCCTCAGCCGCTACCGCACCCGCCCTACGCGGAGGCCACCACGGCTGACGGTCTTCGTCGTCGGCGACATGAGCGAGCCGTTTACCCGCGAGATCCTGCGGCCGGTGCTGCGGGAGATCCATGCCGAGCTGCTGCGCGCCTTCACCCCTATCTTCGAGACCTATCGCGAGGGATTCGACCGCTGCCTCTGCGTGACTCCGATCCTCTGGACGCCACATCCGGCCGACCCCTTTCCCGGCGGCGACCTGGTCCTCAACCGCTGTGAAGAGGCGGCGATCATCGATGGGATCCATCGCATCCGCCGCTGGGTGGAATGTGTCCTGCCGGCCGGGCGCCGGTGCATCGCCCAGATCTTCGTCAACAGCCGGGTCACCGACACCGCCTCGCTCAGCCTCGACGACGCCGTGCGGCAGACGCGAGATTTCCTCTCCTTCCAGGCGCGCAGCGATCTCGCTGCCGACCTCTGGTTGCGCCAGACCACTGCCGCTTCGGGGGGCAGCGACCTCTTCGCCTCCTTCTCCTGCTACGAGATCGAGTTCCCGGCCCTGCGCTCGCGTGAGTATCTGGCGAACCGCCTGGCCCGGGAGTGTCTGGCCGAGATCAAGGCGGGGCCCGAGGTACGCCTAGAGGCTCCTGGCGCCTTCTCTCCACCGCCGGTCTCCAAGCTCGTGGCGCCGGCCCGGGAAGCCCTGGAAGCCCTCGCCCGTGATGCGGCCGAAGCGAGTGCACAGCACGTCCTCGGGACCTGTGCGCCGGCCGAGTCGACATCGGCCGAGGAGATCGCCGCCGCTTTCGACGAGCGCTTCGAGCGCTCCCTCTATCGTCTGATCCAGGATCGCTGGAGTGAGCTGACCGGGCGTCAGGGTCGGGTCGACGAGCTGGTCGACGAGCTCCGGCTGGCGACCTCACGGCTGCTGTCGCACGAGCTCGAGCAGGTGCTCCAGTACAGCGATCGGCTGATCGAGGAGCACGCCGGAGCGGGAGGCATGAAAGCTGTCCAGGCGGGATTCCACCTCTTGCGCGCGTGCACCCGGGACAGCTTTCATAAAGAAGAGGAGCTCCGGCGCCGGAGCGAGGCGCTGTCGCTGCGCCACCAGATTCCCGACCTGTCGCCGCTGCGACGAGCGCGCTTGCGAGTCTTGGCGGCGGGGGAGCGCAAACCGGATGACGAGCCGCTACGCATGGGGCTCATCCTCTGGGGCCTGCTCTGCCCCCTGCTCGGTGCCTCAGTCGCCCACGGGCTCGCCTATCTCCTCGCGCTCGACCGGCGCCCGGGTTTCTTCGAGCTCCTGCTCGGGCCTGGTGGAGCGTTGGTGGGAGGTCTCGTGCTCTTCGTCCCCGCCTGGATGCTCGGCCGGTGGCACTTGCGCCTCCGGTTGCGGCGAGTTCAGGCCGCGATCGAAGACCTGGCGGCCGCGGTGCGGCGCCTGATGAGGGGAGATGGCCTGCCGCCGGACCAGGAGTCCACGCCCTCCATCCGTTCGTTTCTCGCCAGCCGTCTCGAGCTCACCGGCGCCGTCGCCACCCGCGGCTTCGCCCTGCGGGTGCTGGAGCGGACGATCGCGGATTCCAAGCTCGCCTACCGGCTCACCCGCAGTGCGGACATTCAATTGCAGGGACTCGCGCGGCGCAGCGAAGACCTCGGCGTTCGGGCGCGCCAAGCCGCCGGCGGCGAGGAGCGCGATGACGTGAGCCGGCTGTTCCTCGGCCGCAGCGGCGCGGTGGGCGGTGGGCTCATCGATCCCGAGGACCTCGATGCTTACTATCGGGACCGCGTGGGCCGGCGGGAAGACTTGCCCGACCGCATGCGGGAGCTCATCGCCGCTGCCGGCGGTTTCGCCCATTGGCGGGAGAGGGCGTGCCTCGCCGATGCGGAGCGCATTCTGAGCTACTGCCGCGAGCAGTTCGAGGCGATCGTCTCGGAACCTATCTCAGAGCAGCACTTCTTCGCGGCAAAGGTTGGTCATCGGCTGGTCCAATTCGTGGGCCGATGCTACTCGAACCTCGGCTTCGGGGCCGCTTTCAAAGGCTACGAGGGCCTCGATCCCGACAATGTTCAGGTCCTGGCGGACGCCGCCCTGGTCGTCCATCCCGGGCTCGCGACGGCCTACCATCAGGCCCGCAAAGTGCGCGGAGAGCTGCCGACCACCGAGACGATGCAGGTGATTCCCGCCGGCATCCGGCCCAACGCGGCCTACATGCTCTCGCTCGTCCAAGGAGTTCGCGTGCACAGCATGCGAAACCTCCGGCGCTTCGAGTCCTTCCACGCCCGCATCAACCTGCCGGAGGATCGCATCTTCCCTCTCTCCCACGAGCAGGAGAGCCTCGGCACGCCCTTGAACCCGCTGACCGGCTATGGCGACATCGCCACCGATCTCAGCCAGGGCGTCCGCGCAGTCCCACGCGGCGACAGCGAGGCCGACCGCGCATGAGCAGCACCGACCTCCTCGATCTGCTGGCGCTTCTTCTGGTGCTGCCGAAGGTATTGTCGTACCACCTCCTGGCCTGGTCTCTCGACTTTCTGCGCGCGCTCGGCGGCATCGTCTCGGGACTGTTCGCCCTCATCGTCCTGGTGATCCTCGCCGGATTGGCACTTTCGCTCCAGCGCCGGCTCAACGAGGCTCTCGATCATCCGGGGGCACAGCTCGGCGGGGCGGACTATCTCAGACTGGAGCTGTGGAGCTCGCTGCTCGCCCTGCCGATCTGGCCCTGGCGTCTGCTGTTGAGAGCGTTACGTGCAGCGGCCCGCTGGGTCGGCCGCCGGCGGCGGAACGATGGCGAGAGCACGCCCGTATCTCCGACAGCGCCGTCATCCCCACCAGCCGAGGTGCCGGCGCCTTTGCTGGTCGCCACCCTCGGCCCCGGATTCCTCTTGACGGGGTTGACGACCGTCGTCCTCTATCTCGTGATCCGGCTGCTGGATCCCCTCCTGCGGGCACAGCTCGGGCTCTCTCGCGGTCTCTCGGCTTGGCAGTACCTGATCCTCGGAGGACGTCCGGAGCTGGCCTGGTATCTACCTCTTGACCGCTACCCATTCCTCGCCGGGATTCTCGCCCTAGCGCTCTGGGCCGTGCTCTGGTCGGTCGCCGGAATCGCCGTGCGCATGGTCTTCTGGCGACAGCTCGGTCGCAACCTGGCGGGGGCGCGCGAGGATCCCGCGGTCCTGCCGATCTGGCGGCGCTGGTGTGGAGCACCCTCTCTGGCCGCGCCGTCAACCTCCTACCGCGAATGGGCGGTGTGGCCTCTGGCTTGCGCCGCGCCGCTCCTCGCCTGGGCCTGGTTCTCACTCGGCGGAGATCCCTATCGTGTCGCCCCGGCGCAGACGGCGGTGACAGTCCTCCTCTGGCTCTCCTGGATCCTCCACCTCGTCTTGCGCGGACGTGAGCGTCCGGCGCCACCGGCCGTCATGGCCACACCCCCGGCCGGGACTCTGGCGAACGGATGGCCCGAGGTCCTGGCGCACCTGGTGAGCGAACGCCAGATGAGCGTACCCCGGCCCTGGGAGGAGCGGCCCGTGGAACCGCTCCTCTTCTCAGAGCTCGATCCCAGGACCGCCGGTTGCCTCTCGCCGCTGGTGACCGATCTGCTGCCGGCTCCGCGCAAGCTGACGCCGATGCAACGCAGCGTGCTCACCCGGCTGGCGCTCCAGGGCTATGTCCACGTCGACCCGCCGCTCAGCCTCGATCGGTTGACGCTCGACGACGACCTCCGGGAGGTGCTCGAGGACCGCAGCGGCCAGCGTGTGCGACACCAGGTGGTGCTGGCCCGGGAGGGTCAAGGGAAGACGACGCTGGCGATGCTGGCGGCGGCGAACCATGCCTTGGTCCACACCCGCGGCACGTTGATCGTGGTCCGGAGCGAGGAGGGTGCCCGGGGCCTCGCCGAGAGCTTCCGGCGCATCGTCGATCTCTCGCCGTTGCGCTGGAACGTCCGCGTCCGACACCCGGGCGGAGATCTGATGAACGATCTCAGTCAGGGGATCGTCCCCGACGTCGTCGTCTGCAGCTTGCGCGACTTGGTCCTCACCCTCCTCGATCAGAGCGAGACGTTCGCGCCGTTCCTGCGCAACCTGGGGCTGCTGGTCGTGGATGACGTCGAGTCTTTCATCGGCCCGGTCGAGGTTCACGCTCAGCTCGCCTTCCGGCGGCTCGCCATACGGTTGGAGAGCCTGCTGCGGCTGCGGGACTATGGAGAGAAGAGCGGGGCGAGCGCGCCCCAGTTCCTCATCCTCGGCTGCGACAGCATGCAGGACACCGGCAAGTGGGCCAGGAGCCTGTGCGGCATCGATGCCGTGGTGCGGGACTTCTCTCGCCTCGCCGGCGAGGCGAGAGCGCGCGAGACGGCCGAGCTGGCCGCCCTCGGCATCGCCATGCCGCCGGATGCCGGCGGAGCCGGACCTGACGACGGCGACAGGTCGGTGCAGCACTTCTATCGCCTCCGGGACTTCCGAATCGGCATCGAGGAGAGGCTGGGTTTCGAGGAGCTTGTCGCCGCCTGCGAGCGGCTCGCCGTGCCCTGGCACTTCCGGCTCTGCGGCGACGGCCGGCGCGCTCTTGGTCGAGCCCCCCTCAGCCTGCGCGAGGAGCCCGCCCACTATGTCGATTCGCCAGAGGATGCCTGCCTGTTGCTGCTCGCGGGAACGTGGAGCGAAGTCCGTCGCGAGAGCCGTCGCCTGGTCCGTGCCGGCGCCCGCTTCTGCCGGGCGCGCACCGCGGGCGGAGGAGAGCGGCAGCAGGGTGGCGGTGAGACGATCGCCGTCATCTCGCAGCTGGATCCCGACGTCGAGATGGCCTTGACGCACTTCGACCCGGAGTTCTCTCTCTCCTCCGCGCTGGACGCACTGCCGCGCCCCATCCTCCGCCCTCCGACCGGCCTCGCCGTCGGGCCCCACCTGACGGCCGATCTCCTGCAGCAGTGGACCGAAGTCGGGGACGTGGTGCGGGTCTTCGGCACCGCCACCGCACCGACCCTGCGCCGGCTGGCCGCAGCCGGAATGCTGCTCTGCGAGCAGCGCACGGACGTGGACGACCGAGTCAACGACTACGTGGAGGAGGTCCACGTCAGAGTGCTGGCTCGCGCCGTCGAGAGGGTCACTCCACCCGAGGAGCGGGAGGTCGATGCCGATTCGCCGATCCTGCCGGGGAAGGTTGCCCAGGTCGAGGCCACCGCTCGGGAGCTGGTCGCCCTCCGCGATCGGACCAGCCTGGCCGAGCTGGGAGTGATCGATAGCTCCAGGGCCCACTTCGTCCACTATCCCGGCAGGATCTTTCAGGATGCGCGTGGAACCTTTGTGGTCGTGGGGCGCGCCGCCGATACGGCGGGCGATGGGGAGGGCGCCGCCGGCGCGCATCCTGGAGATGTCCTGGTGGAGCCGCTCCTGAGCGATGAGATCTCGAGTCCGCGGCGTCGGTTCACGATTCGCTCACTGCGTGGCGAGAGCCCCTCACGCCTGCTGGAGATGGCTGCCGACAGCTTTCCGGAGCCTCACCGTGTGCTCCTCGGCCGCTCTCCATTCGAGCTCGCGCTCGAGCCTGTGGAGATCCGGGTGGATCACCTCGCCACCTATCGCCTGGGTCCGCTGTACGGCGAGGTCCGCCAGCGGTCGTTGGCGGATCCCGTGACGCGCCGGTGGTCGGGGGATCTGGCGCTGACGACCGTGGCATTGGCCTTCGTTCCCAACCTCGAGATCGAGGGCGACGCGCCAGGCCTGACCCTCGCCGGTGGACGCCTGCTGGCCGCGGCGCTGCGGGCTCTGCTCCCGGTCCTCTACCGCGGTGCTGGGGAGAGCGCCCAGGTGGCTCTCGTCGCAAGGCCGGCAGTAGATACCGCGGTGCGGGGTCCGGCGGATCTGCTGCGCGCCGGCGAGGGCCTCTACATCTTCGATGCGGAGCCGGGAGGCAACGGCACCGCACGGGCGCTCTATCGAGACGGGCTGGAGCTGCCGTTGCGCCTCTGCCGCTTGCTGCTCGAACGCGTGCTCTCCCACGAGAGATTGCGCGCGCTCTATGACGAGTGGGGCGAAGAGGCCGACTTGGCCGCCGAGAGATGGGGCGAGACGTGCGACGACGCTGCCGCCAGCGCCGAGCTTCGGCACCAGGTCCTCGCCTGGCTGGACAGCCGCTTGCGGCCCGAGGGTGGGAACGAGGAGTGGCATGGGACCGGTCTGCCGGCGGGAGACGCCGAGGCAGGGGAGGGCGACCTCTTCGATCTCGGCCGCTGCTGGTACAGCCGCGACGGTGCGCTCTCGGACCTGGTGTGGGCCCGGCACCGCTGGCGTCTACCCCGACGCGGCGAGGCCATGCTCGACGTCGGCTTCGATCGCCAGACAGCTCTGATCGCCCGGGTGTCGGATGCAGCGGCTGAAGCCGACGGCGCCGAGCAGGCCGCGGCTGGCCGGCCGACAGGTCATGAGGTCTGGTTCCTGCCCACCGGAGCGGTCGAGCCCGAGAGCTCGATCGTGTCCCTGTCCACGCCGGAGGCCCAGGATCTCGCCGCGGCGGCGTCTCGGCGGATGACGTTCGCCATCGATCGCGCGATGCCGGCTTTGGCCTCCTTGGGCAGACGGCTGCGGCAGGCTTCCGGCATCGACAGCGCTGCAGACCCGGCGAGCCGCTATGCATTGGCACGCTATCTTGCCGCCTTCGTCCAGGCGATCCCCTCCGGTCCGGAAATCCCGGGGCGCCGCTTCGTCTCACCGCTGGACTGCCTGCTGCGTCGTCGCGGCGATCGTGAGGCGAAGAGCCTCCTGCTCGCCGCCCTCCTGCGCAGCAACGGTCTGGAGGCGGGCCTCTTGGTTGAGATCGCGGGGAACGCGACGCTCGCCGCTGCCGCCCTGCCGGACCCGGCGCCGGGCGGCGAGTCTGCGGCCGGCATCCTGCATCGCCTGGAGGCCTGGAGAGATGCGCTCGGCCTCCCTCAGCTGCCGGCGCTGTGGTCTCTGCTCCCGGGCGAGGATGGGACCGGCGTCTGCGTGCCACTCGCGGTCGACCCGAGAACGGTCGAGCCGGTCTCTGTCGAACACCCCGAACGGTGGGTCTTTCTCCCTCTGCCGCCGGTCGCGAAGCGCACGGACACATCCGGGGAGCCCGTGACGGTAGGAGAAGCCCAGCCATGACCTGCCGCCTGGCATGCACGGTCCTCGGCCTTCTGTTCTTCGCCTCGGGCTGTGGCGTCCGCTCGCCGCGCGAGCTCCCGTTCCCGGTCTTCGATCCGCGGTCTCCATTCCCCGAGCTCGCCGACCGGCGCCTGACGGACGGCGTTTCGACGCGGGTGGAAAGCGACTTCGAGCACGCCCTCGCCGGCTCTGGGCGGTCGGCTTCGGAGAGCGCGCCCGCGCCGCAGAGCGTGCCGCTGGGAAATGGCCTGACCGGAGCGCTCCCCGGCCCCGCGAGCGGCTGGACCTGGGCCTCCGAGCCGGGGCTGACGATGGCGCTTCACGGTGCGCTGGGCGATGCCGATGCCCTGATCTGGGCCGCGGGCTTCACCCCGCGAATGGCCGTGAGCCCTTCGCGCGAGGTCCACAGATTCCTGGTGACGATCTTGCCGGAGCGGGGAGAGACCGCGCTCGATCCGAGCTCTTTCCGTAGCCTCCTCGGTCACGGGTGGAGCCGGCGCCTGGCGCGCGAGGTCGCGGTCGATGGGCTCGCTGCGGAGAGGCTGCTTCAGCTTGCGACCACCCGGACGGCGGGATTGGGGGTCGGCTTCCGCGTCTCGGGCGATGGCTCGACCGGCTGGCGGTGGGTGGGGCGCAGTCCTGGCGGCGTGACGTTGCGCCTGGCCCGCTTCTCGGGGACCTGGGCGATGCAGCGGAGATTCCCCGCCGATCTCGCCCGCGCCCTGGGACGCGTCGGCGGCAAATCTCCCGAGCTGGTGCGGTTGGCGGGCTGGCTCGCCAGCCCGGCGGTGACGGAGGTCACGGGCCCCGAGCGGGCGCCGACTCCCGCTTACCTCCTGCTCGGAAGCGCATCGGCAGAGCACGAGCTCGCCGGCGCCCACCTGGCGCTCCTCTGCATCCGCGCTCCCCGTTGCCCGGTCGCCGCCGAGCTGGCGGCGTTTCTGGGATCGCTACAGCTCACCGATCCGCAACGCACGGCACGCCTGCAAGGGTCCTCGGCCGGTAGGCCGGCCGAGCTGGCGGCGAGTGTCGGGATCGAGATCCCGCCCGCGGAGCTGGTGCTGGATCCCGAGTCGCTGGACGGCGGCGAATCACCGCCGATCCCTCCTCAGCCCTAGCTCGTCCCGACGATCCGCAGCAGCGGGTTGAGCCAGCCGGCGAGGAAGCGGCCGGCGGCCGGGAACTGGGTGAGGAGGATGCCGGCCAGGGGGATGGCGCCGTAGGTGATCACGTTGGCGAAGAAGTGGCGGTCGAAGCTGACCTTCCCCGAGGGGGTGCCGCCGATGGCCGAGAGGGTGGCGTTCCTGTCCATCTGCACGAACACCCAGAGGGTGACGGCGATGCCGATCGCCAGCGCCGCCCAGATGCCCATCGACACGAACCACCGCGGCTCGAAGGCGTAGCTGCGGACGGCGAAGAGGAGGAAGAGGGAGGCGAGCATGGCGGCCATCAGGCAGTTGCGCATGTGGGAGATGACGGGTCCTAGGAAGGCGACGATGCGGATGGCGAAGAACTCCTCGACCTCGGGCTCGCCCCAGCGCGGGGCGAGCTCGCGGCAGGCGTCGAAGTAGATGCGGTCGAGGTCGGCGCGCGCCCGCGTCTCGGCACTTAGGTCGCCGGCCTGGTCGGCCTGGAAGAGGGCGTCCAGGCGCTCGCGGAGCTGGTCTTTGAGCCCCCTCCCCGCCCAGCGGTACAGCCGCTCGGAGGAGAGGACCAGCATCTTGAAGTTGGGGAGCTGCCAGCCGAAGGCGCGCATCGGGCTCCAGCCGACCTCGGCCGAGACCCGCTGGAAGGCCTGGCCGAGGCGGGTACGGTCGAGGCGCTGCAGCAGCCGCTCAAGGTTGAACCAGATGGCGAGGAACTGGTGGAAGGAGACGGCCGCGAGGACGAACGCCAGGAGAAACAGAACGAGCAGAATCCAGCCGTACCAGCGGCTCTCGCAGATCGGCTGCACGACCCGCAGCAGCATCACCATCGGCGGCACGACGACGAGCAGCAGGGCGATCCAGAACCAGCTCCCCGCCGCCGCCGGCGCCCCATGGATGGCCCTGTCCTCCCCTGCCGTCGAGCGCGGGGAGGGGAAGGTGCGGTGCAGCAGCTCGAAGAGAGGCTGGGCGATGACGTGCGAGCCCTCGAGCGGCGGCTCGAGCCGCCACTGCAGGGGCCACTCGATGGCCTGGCGGGCGATCAGGCGCCGGCGCTTGAGCTCCAGCAGCACCCAACCGTAGAGCGCGAACCCCAGGAGGCCGAGCGAGACGACCGGCGACAGGCCGCTCGTCAGCTTGCGAGCCCGCAGGTAGAAGAACTCGCTGCCGCCCGGCATCCACAGCCGGTTGAGGAGCACCGCGAAACCCGGCAGCAGGAGCAGGCCGGCGAGCGCCCAGGCGAGACCGTTGCGGCGGCGGGTCCAGGGCCGCCGGCCGGTCGCCGGGGTCTCGCCCATCCTCGATGGGGAGCTCGCCCGCGCTCCGCTCCAGAGCAGGAAGAGATAACCGGCGGCGAGCGCCGTCAGATAGAGGATCTGGAAGACCCGGTCCTGCCAGGCGGAGGGGAGGAGCGAGGAGTCGAGGCTGGGGGGGGCGCTCAGCCAGGGCGCCCACAGGGGCAGGGTGCCGAGCACCACGAGGACGCCGCCGAGACCGATGAGGACGAGTGAGCCGAAGACCAGCAGGCGCCGCGCGGTCAGGTCGGGCTTGCCGGTGCCGGCCAGCATCTTCGCCGGCGGATAGACGGCGTCGAGCCAGCCGGCGAGCAGGCAGAGGATCGCCACCAGGAGGAGGAGCTGGAGGTCGCCACGGCCGGCGAGCTCCTGGTAGCCGACTGAGCTCGGCAGCGCCGCCGAGCTGGCGATGGGCCAGAGCGAGCCGTTGCCGACGGCGGCGATCCAGCCCCGCGGCCGCGGCGGGGTCCAGCGGCCGGCATGGACCGCCGGGTCCATCAGCGCCTCGGTCGCGAGGTAGATCCCCTGCTCGAACTCGCTGATGAACTGCCGCCGGTAGCGCCCGCCGGGGCCGCCGAAGACCTCGCGCCAGCTCTCGCTCTCGGTCGCCAGGGGGAAGCTGGTCAGGACCAGGGTGCCGTCGAGGTCGCCGCTGTACTGGGGGTGGGCGTAGAGCAGGTTGTTGTCGAGGGTGAAGACGACCATGTCGGGGGCGAAGCGGCGGATGCGCTCGGCGAGGAACAGCTTGTCCCGGGCATCGGTCGAGAGGATGCCGAGGTAGCGGATGCCGCCCCGCCAGAGGCTGTCCATGAGGTTCGAGAGGGCCAGATCGTTGCCGGCGACCGACAGGGTGCTGAACTGCGGCACGATGTCGACCGGCTTGCTCTTGTCGGCGAGGTTGAGCTCCAGCGACGAGCGCGGGAGCTTGACCGGGCTCTTCTCGGCGGCGGTGGCGCCGGCCTGCTTCTCATCGCTCTCCCAGGCGGAGCGGATGCTCGACAGGCCGCTCGGGAAGTGGACCGTGATCGGCGCGGCAACGCCGCTCCGGGTGGCGATCGGCGCCTGCCCGTAGAGGGTGTCGAACTCGCTGAGGAGCGCCATCTTGCTCGGCTCCCAGCCCATCCGGCTCTGCAGGAACTGGAAGGCCCAGCCCTGGAGCTGGTCGTCCGGCTGGACGGTGCGGGCAAACCGGACGTCGGCGAAGACCAAGCCACCGAAGAAGCTCTCCAGCCCGGGGGTGGTCGCCGAGCCGCTCATCACCTGGAAGGAGGGGCGGGGCTGGCCGGCGCAGCAACGGCTCCGCTCCTCGGTCCACTGCAGGAGGGCGAGGCGCAGCGACAGCGCCGAGCCCGAGAAGGATGGCCCGAGGATCCCCAAACGGGGAGTTGATTGGGGAGCGGCCGGCGCGGGCGAGGCCGACGGCGGAGCCGGTTGCGCCGCTCGATCGGGGGCCGGTTGCGGGGTCGCTGGAGGGGAGAGGCGGCCGGCGAGGCCGAGGGCGGCGCGGAACGCCGCCTTGTGGATCCCCTGCTTGGGAGTCTCGCCGACGAGGAAGACCGCCATCAGCCGGCGGTCCTCCTCGCCTGTCGGCGAGGCCATGTTGCGGCGGAAGAGCAGGAGGCCGGGGTTGGTGCGGTAGCGGTGCTCCTTGGCGTCGTCGTCGGTCCAGGGGAGCGAGAAGCGGTCGAGCAGATAACCGTTGGCCGCGAACGCCGCCTGGATCGCCTCGACCGCCTGGTCGAAGTTCGCGGCGAGGCTGGAGTCGACGGGATCGGGGACCAGGGCGACGAGCGACTCCAGCCGGTACGAGCCGTCGTGCGCCTGCTCGAGCACGGCCTTCAAGGTGCTGGCGTCGTCCTCCTCACCGGGGAGGCTCGAATCCGGGATGCCGAAGAACTCGCGGTAGAGGCGCAGCGGCTCTTTCCAGGCCGGGTTCGTCGCCGGGCCGGTCGCCGTCCCTGCCTGGTCCCCCGGCGCTCCGGCCGGCTCAGTGCGGGGAGCGGCCGCCGGGGTCGCGCTCTCCTTCACCGCCTCCGGCTCCGTCGCCTTCTCGACCAGGCGCGGCGCCTGGGACACCGCGAAGAAGGCCAGCACGGCGAGCAGCAGCGGAAAGCCCTTCTGTTCCATCGTCACTCCCTTGGGCGGCGCACGAAGCGGTTCGTTACTTTAGACGAGCCGGCGGGAAAATTCTCTCGCCGCTTTAAGCTCGGGGAGCGGCGAGGCTCAGGGGAGGGACGGCTTCAGCCGCCGCCGATCATCCGCAACGCGGGATTGATCCAGCCGACCAGCAGGCGGCCGGTAGTGGGAAATTGCGAGACGAGGATCCCCATCAACGGGATGGCACCATAGGTGATCAGGTTGGTGACGAAGTGCCGATCGAACGTGACCTTGCCGGCATCCGTGTCCGCGATCGCGCTCAGCGTCGAGTCGCGGTCCATCTGGACGAAGACCCAGAGGGTGACGATGACGCCGACGGAGAGTGTGGCCCAGAGACCGAAGGAGACGAACTCCTTGGGCTGGAAGGCGTAGCTGCGCACGCCGGCCAGCAGGAGCAGCATCGGCGCCATGGAGCCCATCAGGAGGTTGCGCATGTGGGCGATGACCTGCCGCAGATAGGCGATGGTGCGGACGGCGAAGAGATCTTGGACGGCAGGGTGATCCTGGGAGGTCGCCAGGCTGGTGAGAACCGTCGTGAAGATGTCGTTGAGCTTGTCGCGGGCCGCGATCTCGGCGGCGACATCGCCGGCGCGCGCTGCCGTGAAGACCTTCGCCAGCTCGGTCTCGACCACTTCGCGTCGTTCCGGGAGGTGGAACCGGTCCTGAGAATCGATCGCCAGGAGTTTTTGAGTCGAGAGGGTCAGCATCTTGAAACGAGGCATGTTCCAGCCGAACGAGCGCATCGGCTGCCAGGCGACTTCCTTCGACAGCCGGCGGAGAGCCTGTTGCAGACCACTGTGGTCGAGCCGGCCGAGAATCCGCTGCAGCTCCAGCCAGACGGAGAGGAAACGTGTGAAGGAGGCTGCCGAAAGGCCGAGGGCAACGACTACGAGCACGAGGAGGATGCGGCCCCAGGTTGCCGGTTCGGCGACGGGCTGGATCACCTGCCAGACGACCGCCGCCGGCGGGACCAGGAGAAGGAAGAGGAGAGGCCAGAACGGCCGGCGCATCGCCGGCAAAGTGCGCTGAAGCTTCGCTTCCAGAGGGGCGGTCATCTCGGCGCACTCGCGCAGCGCGGGCTCGCAGGGCGGATGCAGCGGCCAGGCGACGTCTTGCTGGACCAGGAGAGTGCGGCGCTTGAGCTCGAGCAAAGCCCAGGCGAACAACGATCCGGCAAGAAGAGACAGCGAGAAGACGGGCGAGAGCCCGCTCGACAGCGTGTACCCCCGCAGGTCGAAGAGCTCGGCCCCGCCGGGCATCCAGAAGAGCTCGAGGAGAGGCGAAAGGGCGATGAGCAGAGCGAGAGCTGCCGCGGAGAGGGCGGCGAGCCGGGCTGGTCCCAAGGGACCGCGAACGTGCGGCACGGCGAGCCAGAACAGCGCGGTGCCGATCGCGCCCAGCCCCAGGAGCCAGGGGAATCGCAGACAGAAGCAGTCACCCCTGGGGATCGTCGCGATCACGATCAGGACCGCTGCCACCAGCCAGAGGGCACCGAGACCGGTTGCGATCAGGGCCCCATGAGTCCGGTCTGACCGCCTGGGAGCCCTCGACAGCGGGGCGATGGTGCGATCGAACCAGGCGGCGAGCAGGACGAGCAGGCCGATGAGCAGGGCGAGCTGCAAATCGTTGCGAGCAGGCCGGCTCATGAAGCCGAGCTGGTATGTGGTGTCCGGGATCGCCGCGAGAGGCCAGACCGAGCCGTTGCCGATCGCGGCGACCCAAGCGCTCAGTGGTAGCGGCTTCTGCCCCCTCTTCAACAACTCTCTGGCGGCGAAGTACGTGCCCTCCGCGAACCCGCTCGAAAACTGTCGCCGATATCGCCCTGGGGGAGCCGGTAACATCGAGGCCCACTTTCTCGACTCGGGGGCGAGAGGGAAGCTGCTGAGCACCAGCAGGCCGTCCATGGCGTCGCTGTACTGGGGATGGGCGTACAGCAGATTGTTGTCGAATGTGAAGACGATGGTATTCGGGGAGAGATGGCGGATGCGGTCGGCGAGAAACATGTTGTCCCGGGGATCGGATGCCAGCACGCCGATATAGCGGACACCCGCTCGCGAGAGGCTCTGAAGGGTGTTGGAGAGGACCAGATCGTCGCCCGCGGTCGTCCGGGCGCTGAACTGCGGCATGACGTCGACGGCATTGCTCTGGTCCGCGAGGTCGAGCTCCAGGGCCGAGCGGGGTGGCTTGACCGGTTGCTCCGCATCTGCGGGACCCTTTTGCGCGTTCTTCTCCCAGGCGGAGCGGATGCTGGCCAGGCCGCTCGGAAATCGGACCTGGATCGTAGCGGACAGCTGGTTCGCCTGGAGATCGCTCTGGCCGTAAGCGGTGTCCGACTCCTGGAGGATCGCGACGGCCCCGAGATCCCATCCCAGATGAGTGTGGAGAAAGCCCTTTCCAGCACAGTGGGATCCGAAGCTTGGAATTCACGTGACTTGAAGTCGCGGCCGCACTGACCCTATAGTGAGTCGTATTAATTTAAATCATACCAACATGGTCAAATAAAACGAAAGGCTCAGTCGAAAGACTGGGCCTTTCGTTTTAATCTGATCGGCACGTAAGAGGTTCCAACTTTCACCATAATGAAATAAGATCACTACCGGGCGTATTTTTTGAGTTATCGAGATTTTCAGGAGCTAAGGAAGCTAAAATGGAGAAAAAAATCACTGGATATACCACCGTTGATATATCCCAATGGCATCGTAAAGAACATTTTGAGGCATTTCAGTCAGTTGCTCAATGTACCTATAACCAGACCGTTCAGCTGGATATTACGGCCTTTTTAAAGACCGTAAAGAAAAATAAGCACAAGTTTTATCCGGCCTTTATTCACATTCTTGCCCGCCTGATGAATGCTCATCCGGAATTTCGTATGGCAATGAAAGACGGTGAGCTGGTGATATGGGATAGTGTTCACCCTTGTTACACCGTTTTCCATGAGCAAACTGAAACGTTTTCATCGCTCTGGAGTGAATACCACGACGATTTCCGGCAGTTTCTACACATATATTCGCAAGATGTGGCGTGTTACGGTGAAAACCTGGCCTATTTCCCTAAAGGGTTTATTGAGAATATGTTTTTCGTCTCAGCCAATCCCTGGGTGAGTTTCACCAGTTTTGATTTAAACGTGGCCAATATGGACAACTTCTTCGCCCCCGTTTTCACCATGGGCAAATATTATACGCAAGGCGACAAGGTGCTGATGCCGCTGGCGATTCAGGTTCATCATGCCGTTTGTGATGGCTTCCATGTCGGCAGAATGCTTAATGAATTACAACAGTACTGCGATGAGTGGCAGGGCGGGGCGTAACCTAGGTGACAGAAGTTAAAAGCCTCCGGTCGGAGGCTTTTGACTTTCTGCTAGATCGGCCGCATCGAATATAACTTCGTATAATGTATGCTATACGAAGTTATTAGCGATGAGCTCGGACTTCCATTGTTCATTCCACGGACAAAAACAGAGAAAGGAAACGACAGAGGCCAAAAAGCTCGCTTTCAGCACCTGTCGTTTCCTTTCTTTTCAGAGGGTATTTTAAATAAAAACATTAAGTTATGACGAAGAAGAACGGAAACGCCTTAAACCGGAAAATTTTCATAAATAGCGAAAACCCGCGAGGTCGCCGCCCCGTAACCTGTCGGATCACCGGAAAGGACCCGTAAAGTGATAATGATTATCATCTACATATCACAACGTGCGTGGAGGCCATCAAACCACGTCAAATAATCAATTATGACGCAGGTATCGTATTAATTGATCTGCATCAACTTAACGTAAAAGCAACTTCAGACAATACAAATCAGCGACACTGAATACGGGGCAACCTCATGTCCGAGCTCGCGAGCTCGTCGACAGCGACACACTTGCATCGGATGCAGCCCGGTTAACGTGCCGGCACGGCCTGGGTAACCAGGTATTTTGTCCACATAACCGTGCGCAAAATGTTGTGGATAAGCAGGACACAGCAGCAATCCACAGCAGGCATACAACCGCACACCGAGGTTACTCCGTTCTACAGGTTACGACGAATGTCAATACTTGCCCTTGACAGGCATTGATGGAATCGTAGTCTCACGCTGATAGTCTGATCGACAATACAAGTGGGACCGTGGTCCCAGACCGATAATCAGACCGACAACACGAGTGGGATCGTGGTCCCAGACTAATAATCAGACCGACGATACGAGTGGGACCGTGGTCCCAGACTAATAATCAGACCGACGATACGAGTGGGACCGTGGTTCCAGACTAATAATCAGACCGACGATACGAGTGGGACCGTGGTCCCAGACTAATAATCAGACCGACGATACGAGTGGGACCGTGGT
>JADMIO011564934.1_pt1 | contig 128969 bp, 119 predicted proteins | sample 8958161 | NCBI WGS metagenome assembly JADMIO01 (sample SAMN16585339, study PRJNA669376) | soil metagenome | isolation source: Crop rotation soil | place: USA: Cullars Rotation, Alabama | collected 2011
CCGCGACTTCAAGTCACGTGAATTCCAAGCTTCGGATCCCACTGTGCTGGAAAGGTGGCAGGGACTTTGGACGTTGATCCTGGGCTTTGTCATCGTGGTCGAGATTATTCTGACCATGTGGGACTTCATCGTGGAGATTCGTGCGCGGCGATTTCTCGGCGACGTGTATGGGGGCGAGCGATTGACCCACGCAGTCATGGGAATTATTTATGGGGCGATGATCGCCAACTTGCTGCCGACTCTGGTCAGTTGGGGGCATCTCCCATCAGGTCTGGTTCCACATGCTTCGAGTGTTCCGCTCGTTCTGCGGTGGGCGCTCTCGGTAATGGCGATCGGCGTGTTCCTCTCCGGCATGCGCGACCTTTACGCCGCTTTCGAACTACCCGGCGGTAGTTGGCCCTGGCGTGGGAAAACTTGCACGATCCCGAAATGAACCGAGCAATTCCGCATCGGCGCCTGCACCGGATCGTCTTCACAGCGGCTGGCCTCTACAATATCCTGTGGGGCCTTTATACATTGGCGGATCCCCAGTGGCTCTTTCGTTTTGCCCACATGCCGCCCGCTAACTATCCGGACGTGTTTGGCTGCCTGGGCATGGTGGTGGGCCTCTATGGCATCCTCTATGTGAAGGTGGCGCTGGCACCCGAGGAAGGTCGCCTCATTGCCGCCGTGGGTCTGGTTGGCAAGATCCTTGGTCCCATCGGCCTCGCCCGCCTGATCCTGACCGGCATTTGGGCTCCACGCACCGCAATCCTCTGCCTCACCAACGACCTTATCTGGTGGCTTCCCTTTGCACTCTATCTGTACGACGCCCGGCCGTGTGATTCGTCTCAGGAGTTGTAGAATGGAATGTTGACATATATCCGCTACGGATATAGTATAGGACCCGTGAGCAAGACTGGAATCAACACACCATTAACTCCGGCGGTGCTGCATATTCTCCTGGCACTCGCAAACGAGGAGCGGCATGGCTATGGCATCATGAAGCAGGCGGAGTCTGATTCACATGGCAAAGTGAAGATGGGACCCGGAACGCTCTACGGCTCGATCGGGCGCATGATAGAGGCGGGATTAATAAGCGAGAGCGACAAGAAAGTAGATCCAGAAATGGATGATGAGCGCCGAATTTACTACAAGATTACGGCGCTCGGACAAACGTCGCTAGCGGCGGAATTAGCGCGATACCGGGACGTTGTCGCCGTGGCGAAAAAGAAACAACTTGTGCCGAACTCGTTCGCCTATGGCCGATGAATCTTTCAAGCGATACCGAAAGTGGTACGCAAAACTCCTTCGTTTTTATCCGAAAGCGCATCGTGAACGCTTTGGTGAAAGCATGGACCAAACCTTCAACGACCTCTGCCGCGAGCGCGCAAAAGGGGGAAAACGATTACTCAGTTTCGTTCTTTGGATCTTCTTTGAAACGTCCGCGGGAATTATTAGAGAGAACATGAGGCTTATGATTATGCAAAAAAGCATTGTCCGCGTCGGCATTGGGACGGGACTGATTCTGCTAATACCCTTGCTGGGGAACCTTTTCATCGATGGATGGAACTGGAGCCTGTTCGATTTCATTGTCGGGGGCACTCTCGTGTTCGCTGCGGGTCTAACCTATGAACTCGTAGCGAAGAGAATGAGCAACAAGGGATATCGATTCGCCGTCGGCCTCGCGGTGGGGACGGCGTTCATTCTTACCTGGGTGAATCTGGCCGTTGAAATCATTGGAGACAACAATCCGGCAAATCTGATGTATTTTGCGGTGCCGATCGTGGGCTTTATTGGTGCCGTCACCGCCAAATTCCGGCCACAAGGAATGGCACGCGCTTTATTTGGGACGGCGCTTGCTCAAGCAGCCGTCCCTGTAATCGCGCTGATTATCTGGAGTCCACAGGCTACTTCGTGGGCGCCGGGTGTTCTGCGTGTGTTCGGACTGAATGCTGTTTTCGTCATGCTGTTTGTCGCGTCGGCTTTTCTGTTTCGACGCGCAGGCGCTCAGAGGCTCGCGGTTTGAGTCACGGCACATTCGACCGAGCGGAGCGTGGAACCCAGTTTTGCTACTAGAATTCTTGAAAGGGGCGGGTCAAGATGAAGTAGTAAGCGGTCACTGGTGAGAAATCTTTTCAATCGTCCGCGCTGTGAAAAATTGCCACAATCAGGCAAGCCCGCATCCCGGCACCGGCTGGAGTCTTATATGCGGCCACAATGAAAACTTCCCCAAAAAGCCTGGTTATGCTCATGGCTTTTGTAATGGCGAGCTGCAATCCGACGCCATTAGCCCCTGCTAACCAGGGGGCAAGAATTGTTCGGCTGGCGTTCACAACTGAACGCGGACCCTGGCAGTTAAGCATCAATGGCGAGGCACCGAGGAAGGTCTCCGCTGCAATTGTTCCTGCCCTTCCTGAGCAGCTCTCTCTCAAGCACCCGGATATCGTGCTTGTCCAGGTTATATCTGACTCCCAAATACCAGCTCCGACTTTGTACCGGCTTGCAACGAACTGTTCCCTTAAACAAGTGGCGGTCTATTACTTGGTGCAGAGCCAGGGAAGCATTTTTAAAATTCCGGTATACCACTGGCAGGCTCCTTTCGATAATCCCAGGGACTTTGACCAAGCTCGTTTTTACAAAGAAGGGCAGCTTTTCGGCAGCGGGATGGAAGGGTTTAAAAAAATGCGGGAAGAGATCGAAAAAAAACCTGCACCCTTTCTCTTCATACTGGGGAGCAAGTACAACTGGGACAGTGGGCTCGGGCCTTTTGAAGTTCCCTACTCGAGCGAGGACGTTTCGTTCCGTCACTCCCTCGATAGTCATAGAATACAGCAAATACTTCCTAATGAGATGCCGTAGGCTGCGTCTGTTCAGAAAATCCGGGAGTTGGCACCCTGGCAACCATTGGTTTACGCCGTGTGTTCTTGTGAGCGCGACAATCCCAAACTTTTATCGCGTATCCTGGCCGTGCGTTGCAATGACGCTTAATCGAGGTACCGGAATAGGGGTAGCTCGAATGAGGATGATGAATTCAGAGCGCCCTCTGCGAAGCGGAAGGCTTTGGTAAATGGAGTCCAATCCTTTCGTCGCGAAATCATCGAGAAGAGGGATGGACTGCAGGAAGGAGAGATCCGGCGGTGTCCTGCGCTCGATAGTATCGATCAAGCCACCGAGGACAAGAATGTCACCCGCTTCGAGCTTCGCCATCGCGCGATGTTGCGATTGTCTAAAGACCGGCACCTCTCCAACGTTCGTAATGGTTACAGTGCCGGTAACGCTTTCAGTTGTCTCCTGGACGCCCAACAGGACAGAGCCGAACGAGTCCAGAAATGGGGTTGCCTCGAGTGTTGTTTCCTGAAGAGACGAATCTGTCCGATTCCCTCTTTGTTGGGGGCAACCGCAGCAGCAATATGCCGTACCATACGGAGGGGCAGGGGCCGCACCGAGGAAAAACCTCCCCGCAGCGCCAACAGATGTTTGGATCCTCGGACGTTGTAAGACTCGGACTCGGCTATCCTTGGCCAGCTCGCCTGTGACATGGTCAAGGTCGTCTTTGACCTTGCCAAGAAATCGAAGTCCGGCTGGTTCCTGTTGCAAGGCGTTGGTTATTGCGCTGGCCACAAGATTGGATACTGCAAGCGCCATCTCCGCGTTCGAAGCACTTATTTCAAAGGGATCGGGTTGCCCTTCGGAGGTCTTCATCCGCTTTTTGATGATCGAATGATTTATCCCTTTCATCGGAATCTCAATCACCAGGGCCTCAATCAGCACTTGAGACGGAGGGATATCCAGTCGGGAAACGAGTTCCTTAATCCGCGGAATGTTTTGGGCTGAAGCCACCACGATCAAAGAGTTGATACGCTCTTCGGCACGGATGCTGGTCTCTCCGCTGAATGGCGGTTCATTTCGAATGCCCGTCCTTTCCACGAATTGTGACCAGGTCTGATTTCGGTAATTGGCGGCAGACTCCCGAGGCTGCTGTTTGCCAAGCGAGTTTAACGTTGCCGCGACGTCTGAAGCGCTCACGTACATCAGTGGAATAATCTCCGAGACGGCTTCCTCGCTTTCGACGTCAGCGGCCAGTGCCTGGGCCCAAACGCTAACCCCGCTCACAAGCAAGATGACAGATAACATCTTCATCAAGTCCCGAACACCAGGATTGTACGATTGTTTCGTTCTGTCGACCCGGTTAGTAATTCCTCTTTTTGCGTTTGTCACACTTGCACACTTAGAATCTGCTATTTCCCCGCGGGGAGGGAAGAATCTGCCAAGCTCAGGGGGACGACAACGCGTCAGCAGCCGAAAGGGCCGTAACTGGTTGGAGTAGACAGGCGCAGCGATGGAGTAATGAAAGAATCCATTTTGCACATGAGTCATCATGAGCTGCGCTCTCCGCCGGGTATGAAATGGAAGACGGATTCAACCGCTTTCAGGGTTGCGGATTTTGAGGGGAGTGTGCCAGGGTAGGCCCGCAGTTAAACGCAGAGTGCAGAAGGCAAATGCAGAATGACCCGAAATTCGAAAGCGGGCCAACCCTTCGCTGAATGATTTCCATGCCGTTGGCATGGAAGTATATGGGAACGAGGTGGAACTCGTCCCTACCATTTTTAAGAGCAAACAGGGGACAGAGATAGAACGAAGAGCGGAGTAGCCAAACGTCACTTTGTAAGCGGGAGCGGCGCAAAGTGGAGCGTGGGTCTAATCGCGATCGGACATTGCTGCGACCGGGGCGGTCGCACTCCGCCGAATTGGATAGTGTTACGCGTTTATTCCACTCAGCCGCCCAACTTTTGCAAGTATCAAACTTTTGCGCCATTCAGGTGGGCTCGAAGGGCGCGACCGGTGTGAGATTTTGGACAGGCGGCAACGGTTTCAGGAGTTCCGGCCACGAGCAACTGGCCGCCCTGGTGACCGCCTTCGGGGCCGAGGTCGATTATCCAATCAGCACACTTGATAACGTCCAAATGATGTTCAATCACCAGGACGGAATGGCCGGCTTCGACTAATCGTTGTAGGCAGTCGAGCAGGCGCTGGATGTCCGCGAAGTGCAGGCCGGTTGTGGGTTCATCCAGAATATAGAGGTTATGTCGGCCTCGCCGGATCTTGCCGAGCTCGGCGGCGAGTTTAACTCGTTGCGCTTCGCCTCCGGAAAGAATGGTGGCGGCGTGTCCGAGTTCGAGGTAGCCGAGTCCAAGCTCATGCAGGGTCTGGAGCTTGCGGAGGATGGCGCGTTCGTTGGCGAAAAGGGTGACGGCTTCTTCGATTGAAAGCTTCAGCACTTCGGCAATGTTGCGCCCCTGCCAGGTGACCTCGAGTGTTTCTTCCCGGTAGCGCCTTCCTTTGCAGGCGGGGCAGGTGACCTCCACATCCGGCATGAAAGAGAGCTGGGTGACGATGGTGCCATCGCCGGCGCATTCTTCACAGCGGCCGCCTTTGACGTTGAAACTAAAAGTGGATGGTCCGAAGCCACGCTGGCGCGCTTCCTCGGTTTCGGCGAAGAGCTGCCGAATCGCGTCATAGAAGCCAACGTAGGTTGCCGGATTTGAACGTGGTGAACGGCCGATAGGGGATTGATCGATATCGATCACATCATCAATCGCCTCATGCCCTTCGAAAGCATCATGCGCCCCAGCGAGAATGCGACTGTCGTAACGCAAGGAGGCGAGTTTTTTGAAAACGATTTCGTGCACCAGCGAACTCTTTCCCGAACCGGACGCGCCGGTGACACAGACCAAAACACCGAGCGGAATTTCTACATGGAGGTTTTGCAGATTGTTTTGCCGGGCGCCTTTTACGCGCAAAGGAGGTAATTTGGACACTCGCCGTTTTGCCGGCATGAGGATTTGTTTGTCGCCCCGCAGAAATGCGCCGGTGAGCGAACGTTTATTCGCCAGGGCTTTGGCGGGCGGTCCCTGGGCAACGACCTCACCCCCGTGAACTCCTGGGCCCGGGCCGATTTCGACCAGCCAATCCGCCGCGCGAATGGTCTCTTCATCGTGTTCGACGACAATCACGGTGTTCCCAAGGTCGCGCAGTCGCTCGAGTGTGCCAATCATCTTGGCGTTGTCCTTGGGATGCAGGCCGATGCTCGGCTCGTCGAGGACGTAGAGCATTCCCATCAAACCGGAACCGATTTGCGTCGAGAGCCGGATGCGTTGTGATTCACCACCGGAGAGCGTGCCGGAGCGGCGATTCAAATTGAGGTAGTCCAAACCGATGCCGATCAGGAGCTCTACCCGACTATCGATCTCCCGCAAAACTGTCGCCGCAACGGCTGATTTATCCGCGCGGACATCGAGCGCGCTCAGCCATTTCTGGAACTCACGGAGGTGCAAATTGCCGGCTTCGGGCAAGGTTTTTGCGCCTACGCGGACCAGGCTGCGAGTTTTCCGCAATCTCGCCCCGCCGCAATCCGGACAGTCGTAATCGACCATCACCTTTTGCAGGTAAGCCTCCATGCCTTCGAGGCTGCGGCCCTGCTTGCGATACCAATGATAGTGCCGCTCAATCTGCGGGATGATGCCGGGGAAGGCCATTTTCTTGCCCGCGTGCTGTTCACCCTGGCGCGCACCTTCGGGCAATACGATCTCGATCTTTTCGCCCTTGCTCCCGTTGAAGATGAGCTCCTTCACCGGCTTGGAAAGTTTGCTGAACGGCGTGTCGAGGCTGAATCCGTAGTGTTTGGCCAGGCTATGCAGCCATCTTCCACCCCAGGCATTTTTGTCGTTATTGAACGCTTCTTTGACGATGGCGCCATCACCCAGGCTGCGGCTCGGGTCGGGGACCAGGAGCGTGGGGTGAACTCTTTTAGAAGTGCCCAGACCCGCGCACGTGCGGCACGCGCCGGCCGGATCATTGAAGGTAAAATTGCCATGATGAAGGGACGCGGAGAGCAAATGGTGCTCGGCGCAGCCGAATTCTTTCCAGAAATTTTTCAACGCACTTTGCGACAGGCCTTCGGGATGAAACGAAAGAAAGCCGTCGCCCACTTTTAACCCGTGCTCCAGGGAGGCAAGCACCTGGCGGTCAATGCCTGGACCGATGATAAAACGATCAATGATCGCCTCAATCCACGGATGCTCATCTTCACTTAATTCAAAATGACTTCCCAGGTCGCGTGCTTCTCCATCCACGCGCACGCGCCGGTACCCTTGCAAACGCACCTGTTCGAACACGTGCTCCCAATCCTCACCAAAAACTTCGAACACAGGCGCGCGCACCTCAACGGGAGTGCCTTTGGGCAAGCGCAACAAATGCTCCAGCATCTGTTGGAGCGAACGCGTCTGGACCGACTGTTCGCAACGGGGACAATGGGGAATCCCGAGCGTGGCATAGAGCATTCGCAAATAATCCCACAGATCAGTCATCGTTCCGACGGTCGAGCGCGGATTGCTTCCCACGGTTTTTTGGTCGATGGAAATGACCGGCGAAAGCCCATGGACAAAATCGACGTCTGGCTTGCGGAGTTGATTGACGAAGCGTTTGGCAAAGGCCGACATCGAGGCCAGGAGCCGCCGCTGCCCCTCGGCATAAATTGTGTCAAAGGCCAGGGAGGACTTGCCGGAGCCGGAAACGCCGGTAATGACCACGAGTTGATTGCGGGGCAACTCGACGTTGATGTTGCGCAGATTATTCTCGCGCGCTCCCTGAATCAGGAGCGTGGTCCGCATCGCCTCGCGTTTCATTGCTCTTCTTCGTAAAGATACGCAGGCTCTTCGACTTCGACGCGGCTGAGCCTGGTTAATCCGAACGGCGCCGAAAATTTCCCGATTCGCCCCTTGCGTTCCAGCCATTCGCAAGCCGATTCCAAATGCCATGGGAATAGCTGGGAGTGGGCGAAGTGGTCCGACAATTCACTGAGCGGGACCAGACGCCCGGCCTTACGCAGGAAACGAAGCACCGGCCCCAGGCGCGTCTCCGCATGCTTCTCGAGATAAGCTTCGAATCCCGCCAGAAACTTTTTGAGCCGAGGCGCAGTGCGGGCTCCCTTAAGCAGATCAACGTAGAGTTTTTTCATGAGCGCCGGGGCTAATTCCAGGGCGCGATGCAGCATGATGCCTTCGTGCACCTCGCCCGCAGCGATGACTTCGGCAGCGGCCACGCAGTGGGCACAACCGAGCAACTCCTGAAATGCGAGATCGAGGTCGTCCTGGAACTCCAGCAACCGAGCGGCGTGACGATGCGAATGGATGAGCCAGGTGGTGGCGATGCACAATTCGCGTTCCTGGTCGCGCAACGCCAGGGTGTCGGCTTCGTCGAACCATTTCGCAAGGGACGGATCTTTGCAGTAAACCAGCTTGCGCCGGGCGAAGAAACTGTAGCGAAAGGCGGTGCGTGCCGCTCCTTCCACCATGCGCTTGAACCGGGCTCGAGGAATCAACTCCACATGCAGGTTCACGCCTTCCTCCACTAACGTCCGAAAAATCCGCGGGTCCTCGCCATCGGCCCGCAGTCGTTTGGTCACGCCATCCTTCTCGATGACCCAGAGTCCAATTGCATCACGACGCCAAATCGTCTCGTCCGACAAACTGCCCACCAGCACAGCCGCGAGAAGATTGGGATCCGCTGCCACTCGTTCCAAAAACAGTTTAAGGGCCCGCTCGAATTGCTTGAGCTTTTCGGTGGAATTCATGAGCTTTTTACCCGGCTATTCTCCGAAACTCCACGGATTCTGCAACACCGAGCTTTTTGGGCAATGGGCCCGGTGAGCCGGCAGCGCCCGCGGTCCGAACTCTCAACCGAGGTTGGCTACCCTACTGTACAAAAAATCGTTACCTTTCTGGGGCGGCGGGGATTTGATAGATGGAATGATGGCCGATGACATGGAACTGGTGCGACGGTACGCGCAGGGCAAATCCGAGGAGGCATTTGCGGCCATTGTTAGTCGTCATGTGAACCTGGTTTATTCAGTGGCGTTGCGAAAGGTTGGGGAGCCGCAATTGGCGGAGGAGATCACCCAGACAGTTTTTATTATTTTGGCGCGCAAGGCGGGAGCCCTGAGCTCCGGAACGATTCTAGCAGGGTGGCTTTGCCGAACGGCGCGTTACGCATCCGCGAAGGCATTGCTCCGGGAGCAGCGTCGAGTAAAGCGCGAACATCATGCCTATATGCAATCGCATTTAAATGAACCGGAAGCCCAGGACTGGAGGCAAATTGAGCCATTGCTGGAGGAGGCGATGAGCCAGCTCGGCGAGCGGGAACACGATGCACTGGTGCTCCGATTTTTTGAAGGGCGGAGTTATCAAGCGGTGAGCGAGACTTTACGGACGAGTGAAGCAGCCGCGAAGATGCGCGTGAACAGGGGATTGGAGAAACTCCGAAAAATTTTTAAAAAACGTGGACTAACGCTTTCGGCAGCGATGATTGCGGGGGCCGTGTCCGGCTACTCGGTGCAGGCCGCGCCGACCGGCTTGGCGGCAGGAATCACCTCCGCGGCCTTACACGGAACCACTGTGACGACTTCAACCTTAACACTTATCAAAACTACTATGAAACTTATGGCATGGACGAAATTCAAATCAGCAGCGGCGCTCGGACTCATCACAATTATCGCGGGTGCAACGGCCACTCTGGTGGTCACGGCGGTGGCATCCGAGGGCGCTAAGAGCGCGGCCAGGAGTGAGGGCTTCACGTTTGCGGGCTATGCGAGTCCGGAGGCGGCTTTCCAAAGTTTCCTGTATGGATTAAGCACGGGGGACCTGGACAAAACGGTGGCAGCGTGCACGCCGGAACAGGCAAAGCGGATGCGCAAAAATGCCGAGGGGAAATCGGTGGAGGAAATTCGCAAGTTACTAACGGGTTGGGCGGGGACAATGAAAGGATTTCGGCTAAGCCAGAAAGAGCCGATTGGTGCAGATGAAGCCCGGTTACACCTGATGGTGCAGCCGTACCCTGGGCATCCACACATTGGCAATGACGTGCAGGTGATGAGGAAGACCCAGGGCGAATGGAAGTACGACGGGAAGTATGGCGTGGACATCAAGGTGCCGTGAGGCTTGGCAGTAGGTTGGGACTGTGGCGCGGGCGCTGTAGGGCTTTGGTTGCCGGTTGAAAATGGTTTGTAACCTTTTTCGAGCGGCGTCCATATACTGGGTAAGATGATGACCGATGACATGGAGTTGGTGCGGGAATATGCCCGGCACAACTCGGAGGAGGCTTTCGCAAGCCTGGTATCCCGGCACATCAATCTCGTCTTCTCAGTTGCGTTGCGCCAACTCCGAGAGCGGGGATTAGCTGAAGAAGTCACCCAAGCGACGTTTATCATTCTGGCACGAAAGGCCAGGTCGTTGAATTCGAGGACGATTGTATCGGCCTGGTTATGCCGGACGGCCCAATATGCGGCAGCGGACGCATTAAAAGCGCAACGGCGGCGCCTGCGTCGTGAACAGGAACTCCACATGGAATCAGTAATAAATGAAAGTGAACCGGAGAGCAGGCCATGGGCGGAAATTGGGCCGATGCTGGACCGGGCCATGTCACAATTGGGCGAGAAAGATCACAGTGCGATTGTGCTTCGTTATTTCGAGGGCAAGGATTTAAAAGCAGTTGGCGCGGCGTTGGGCGTGAGTGAAAACGCCGCCAAGACGCGCGTCAGTCGAGCGACAGAAAAATTGAGAAAGTTCTTCGGGAGCCGGGGAATGCAGTTATCCGCGCTGACGATTGCGGGAGCGATCTCGGCCAATTCCGTTCAAGCTGCGCCGGCGGGGCTGGCATCAACGGTCACATTTACCGCGGTGAAAGGGGCGGTATCTACATCCACACTAACGCTGATCAAAACAACATTAAAAATTATGGCATGGACTAAACTTAAAACAGGAATCGTAATCGGTGCGGTGGTCATCATGGCGGCAGGCACGGCAACGGTGACGCTGCAATCTGGCAAAGCCAAGGCGGAAGAAGGGCGATTGGCTTTTGCAGGTTATGCCACGCCGGAGGCCTCCATTGAATCGATGCTCTGGGCAGGGAGCATCGGAGACTTCAACAAGTTTCTGGCGGGATGCACGGCGGAGCAAGTGGAGCGATTCCGGAAAAAGATGGCCGGGAAATCGGATGAACAAATCAAGCGGGAAGCCATGGCGTGGGCCAATGCGTTATCCGGTTACAAGATCACCGAGAAGGAAATTGTGGCCGATGACGAGGTCCGGCTACATATCCATGCGGCACCTTCGGCGGATGGATTGCACAGCGGAAAGACGATTGTGATCATGAAGAAGATTGGTGGGGAGTGGAAGCAAGCAGGGGACGCATGAAGGAGAAACGCGGCTTCACTCTGATTGAGTTACTGGTGGTGGTGGCGATCATCGGCATACTGGCGGCACTATTGCTGCCGGCTTTGGGCAGGGCCAAGGAGAACAGCAGACGAACCACTTGCACGAGCAATTTGAAGCAAATCGCTCTGGGGGTGCGGTTATACGCGGATGATTTCTCGGATGAATTGCCGGTGCTGCCCAATCCGAACCCATATCCCAACGGAGTGGGGGCATACTACAAGCAACTGGTGAAGGGTTATTTGGGGTTGAGCGGCGAGGCTGTACCGACGGAGATGGTCTTTGTGTGCCCGGCGGACCGGACCTTGCGGACACAAATCTGGCATGCGTTTACGAGCTACACTTTCAATGGATACGAAGTGGGACCTGGGGCCTTACCGCGAATTACCGGGCAACGATTCAGTGCGATCAAGCGGCCAGACAAGGCGGTGTTGGCGGGTGAATGGCCGGCATTTTTTGGAGGGTCGTGGCATCCATTTGTGGAGCATGATTATGTTGATGCCAGGAATATGATGAGCTTTGCGGATGGGCACGTGAGGTTTGTGAAAGTGTATTGGGACGGTGTTTCCGACTCGAGCCCGTGCAACTATGAACCGCCGCCCGGGAACTACGATTATAGCTGGGATGGAAATTAGGGAATGGAGCGAGCAGCGGATGCGAGCGAGCGTTCGACGAGCTTTTTGTATTCCTCTTCGCCAACAAGTTTGGGAATGGCGTGGCATTGCTTTTCGAACCCCGGAAAGTTCCAAAGGTTGGGGAACTCGCGGCACTGCTGCGGTTTGACGGGTTGCACGGAGCAATTATCGCCCTCAAGAAAGATGCACTCACCATTCGGTTTTTCAGCGAGGGATAATCCGCGCCGGTCCTGCCTGAGGCGGGTGTAATTCTGGATGAACTCGTGCTCGCCCATGTTTTTGAATTTGGCCAGGGCGGCGATTTCGCCATCGCGCAGGACCACGTCACCAGGCCAGCGGCAGCAGGCGGTGCATCGCTGGCATTCGTAAAAGATGGGCACAGTGAAGGTTAAGTCTTGCGGAGCGGAATGTCAGCAGATGTCAATTAGGCCGGCAGGCGAATAGGCATTTCGCGGAGGCGGACTCCGGTGGCGTGAAAGACGGCATTGGCGATGGCGGGGGCAACGGCAATGATGGGAGTTTCGCCGGCGCCGACGGAGGGGAGGTCCGGGCGATTCAGGAGTTCGACCTCAATTTGTGGAACGTCATCGAAGCGGGGAACTTGATAACGGGCGAAGGAGGCATTCTGCATTTCGCCGCCCTGGAAGAGCATTTCTTCGCGCAAGGCCGGGCCGAGACCCATGATGATGGCGCCTTCGACCTGTTTGAGGAGGTTATCAGGATTGACGATGGCGCCGCATTCGTAGGCCTGAGTGACGCGCTTTACTTTTATTTTGCGGGTCTGGTCGACTTCAATTTCAACACAAGCAGCGACGTAGGAACCTTTCTCGGTGCCGCAGGCAATGCCGATGCCTACGTTGGGGGACTTGGATTTGGCACGTTCGGACCAGTTGAATTTGCGGGCAGCGGCTTCGAGGGCAGAGCGGATGCGACCTGGCTCGAGGTGGGTCAAACGGAACTGGAGAGGGTCGGCGCCGGCGGCGGCGGCGAGTTCATCGATGAAACATTCTTTGGCGAAATGATTGGCAGTGGCAGCCAGAGCGCGATAAGAGCCGTGGCGCAGAGGTGGTTTGGAACCGACGAATTTGATGTGTTTATTGGAACAGGTATAGGGCAGGTCCATGCCTTGCTGCCCCGAATTGATATTGATGAAATGCCAGGAGGATAAGCGGCCGTTCTCATCCAGGGAGGCTTCGGTTTCGATGAGGGCAGCGGGGCGGAAGTAGGCCCATTTAAATTCTTCTTCGCGAGTCCAACGGAGAGAAACCGGTTTGGCAGCGACCTGGGCGAGGCGAGCGGCTTCAACCGAGGCTTCGCCGGAATGTTTGCCACCGAAGGCAGCGCCGAAATCCGGCACGATGACGCGGACCTGATCGTCACTCAGGTGGAAGGCGCGGCTGAGTTCGCCGCGGTGACCAAAGGGATTCTGAGTGCCCGCCCAAACGGTGAGTTTGCCATCAACCCATTCAGCGACTGCGGCACGGGGTTCCAATGGCGAATGCTGGACATAAGCAACGTGGTAGTCTGCTTTGAGGGCGTGTTTGGCTTTGGACACCTGGTCGGCGTAAGGATTGGCAGGCACACCACCTTCGGCGTGTTCACGCAGGTAGGTGAAGAGCTCTTTGCTGGAAGGATGCGGCGCGGGTTCCCACTTGGCGTGCTTTTCCAGCAGCGAGAGCGCTTGCTCCGCACGGAGGCGATTGGGGGCGGCTACGCCGACGAATTGATCATCGCGGACGACGACAACGCCCGGCAGGGCTTTCGCTGGGCCGAGGTCGATATCGGTGAGCCGGGAGCCATACGCCGGTGCGCGCAGGATTTTGCCGTAAAGCATGCCAGGCCGGGAGATGTCTGATGGGTATTTATGAACGCCGGTGACGACATCGCGTCCGTTGGGACGGGGCTTGGAAGCGCCCATGACTTTCCATTCCTTTACCGGGGTGAGTTGGACCTCGGCAGGAACGGCTTGTTGGAAATCTTTGGCAGCGTCCTCGTTTTTGGCGAGATCCGCGTAGGAAATGTGTTGTTTGATCGAGGCGGAACTGGCGAGGCCATTTTCGACCCGAATCTCTTTAGGATCTACCTGGAGTGATTTCGCGGCGAAGGCGATGAGCAATTCGCGGGCGGCGGCAGCCCCCTGACGCACGGAGGGGACGGTCCGAGGGGTGCTTCCGCTGCCAGCGGTGATCCCATCATCCGGGACCAGGCCGGTATCCGCCATGATAAGTTGGAGGCTTTCGGCGGGGACTTTTAATTCTTCTGCGGCGGCCTGGGTGAGTTCGGCTCGCGCGCCCTGGCCGGCTTCGACTTTACCAACGAGGACGGTGATCGAACCGTCTTTGCCGAGGTGAATGCGGGATTCGATATTTTTTGCACCACTACCACCAAAGCCGGGGCCACCGCCGCGCCTTTGGGCAAGAGCGGGCGCACTGGCAGCAATGAGGAGACCAGCACCAAGGAGTTGAACGAAGGAGCGGCGTTTCAGGCCGAAATCGTAACCGACGCGATCGACCAACTCATCGTAATTAGGCTCGTCGATTTCGGGAGCGGGCAAATTGTTTTGCGGATTCATCGGAGATTCCTCAGCTTACGTTTTCCGTGCGAGAGCGATGCCATTTTTTATGGCCTTAGAAATGCGCGGGTAGCTGCAGCAGCGGCAAAGATGCTTTTGCATGCGCTGCGAAATGTCCTTTTCCGTGGGTGAAGGGATATCGTTCAGCAACCCGACGACGCCCATGATCATGCCCGCGGTGCAATAGCCGCATTGGAAGGCGCCTTCGTTTAAGAAGGCTTCCTGGACGGGGTGCAGTTTATCGGCCATGGCAAGGCCTTCGATAGTGGTGATCGCCTGGTTGGCAACGTCGCTGATGGGAGTCACGCATGAAGGAGCGGCTTTACCGGCGATGAGAACGGTGCAGGCACGACATTGGCCATGGCCGCAGCCGTATTTGGCGCCGGTAAGCTGAAGGTCCTCGCGGAGAACGTCGAGCAGGGGACGGTCGGGATCAGTGGTGACGGTTCGGGATTTCCCGTTTACGGAGAAGGTAAAGGCTTTATCCATATTTCTCTTACCTAAAGAAAAAAGCACATGAACCAAGGGGGTTCGACCCTGAGTTCCTGATGATATTGAGGATATTACATCAGGCGGTGATGAAAAACAAAAGATTTAGGATGGAGACCGAACTCGACTTGCGCCTCAACAAGCTTACGAGTCAATTCGCTAAGATTTTGCACGGGTCTTGGTCATGGCTGCCCTAAGCGTGTCAGCCAGGCGCAAAGCATCGTCGTTGGCGAGCATCCGTTCCCAAACGGATTTCAGAAGGCTTTCCTCGAGCAAGGCGTGATCAATTTCGTCATTCGGATTCGAGGTGTCACGTTCGATCGTGACCGGCTGAGGGTCTTCCCTCCCCGATTTACTCGCACTCGCTTTCATCGCGATGAAGCTATGTCGGCAGTGCGGCCACAGTCAAATACGCGTTAAAAGTAACGTACACTGCTCCAACCATCATCCCCGTATCAAGAAAGCTCATCGGCTTAATGTCGTGACTGTTCAACGGCTTCCGCAATTGATGTGCTGGGCACGGCACCAGTCCAAAGCTTGAGTTTCCCACGCTTGATGACACGCCCGCGAGCGTTACTCACTATCTCCAGGACAATCCGTCCCGGCGTTGCCAGAGCGATAAGCTTCTGTGTTCGAGGAATTCCTGCCGCCTGCCGCAGCTCGCGCGAAAGCACAATTCGATTGGAGGCATCCAGTTCGACAGTCGTTTTCATGCCATTAACATGGCGTAGGTTATGGCGTAAACGCAAGGTCCCCTGACAGGGAACGAAGGGCTATTCCAACTGCTGGAGGATGGTGGAGCCGAGGGGGTTCGAACCCCTGACCTCCTGAATGCCATTCAGGCGCTCTACCAACTGAGCTACGACCCCGACCAGAGCGGACCAATTTAGAACGCGGGTATTAAATGTCAAAACCAAATTCCCGCGCGGTGGGAGGGACCTGAGGAAAAATGGTGGCGTGAAGCTTGATTAATCCAGGCCGAGAATGCGTTTGCCCTCGGGCGTGATCATGGCGTGATGCCAGGGAGGGTCCCAAACGATTTCGACATTGGCTTCTTCCACACCGGGCAAACTCATAAGGCGTTGTTGGGCATCGCCAGCGATCACACCACCCATGCCGCAGCCGGGAGCGGTGAGAGTCATTTTTACCGCGACCGCGCTTCGGCCGGAAGGAAGTGGGACGACTTTCATGTCATAGACGAGACCGAGATCGACGATGTTGACGGGGATCTCGGGGTCGTAACAGGTTTTGAGTGTTTCCCAAATGGTTTGTTCATCGACTGGGCCATCGGACGCGGCTTTTGGAGCTTCGGCGGGAGCGTGGTCGAGACCGAGTGCATCCGCGTTTTGGGGCGCGATACGAAAAAGTCCGCCTTGAAGCGCGCGGACGGTGTAGCTGCCGCCAAGGGTTTGGGTGATGTCCACTTGCGTTCCGGCGGGAAGCGTGATCACGGTACCGGCAGGAATTTCAGTGGCTTCACAGTCGCGCTTGAGTTCGATGGCAGGAGCATTGTGCATGGGAGTAATTTACCGACGAGCCGGGATGTTGCCAGTGGATTTACCTGGACGAATATGGTGCGGAAAGGAGCAAAGATTCAGCTTGCGCCGGTGGTGGCATCATGGCACACCCACCCTATGTCCAAGAGTGTTCTCATTTTTTCCGCGGTTTTGTGCGTGGCAAGCGTTTCAGAGGGCGCGAGCAGCGAGCATACTTTCAAGAAGACACAATTGAGCGACAAATTCTGGGCGGAAGGGGCGACGTTGGGCGATTTTAATCACGATGGGAAAATGGATATTGTGGCGGGGCCCTACTGGTACGAAGGCCCGGAGTTTAAGCAGCGGCACGAATATTATCCGGCGAAGCATACGTTTAACCGGAAGCTGGAGGATGGCTCGAGCAAGACCATCGAAGGATTCGAGGGAGCATTAGGGACGAACAATACTTATTCCGACAATTTTTTCGCGTACAGCCGGGATTTTAACAAGGATGGCTGGGATGACATTTTAATCATTGGTTTTCCCGGTGAACAAACAGCGTGGTACGAAAATCCGAAGAGTGGCGAGGGACATTGGAAAAAGCACGTGGTCCTGGAGGAGACGGACAATGAATCGCCGACGTTCACGGACATAACGGGAGATGGAATGCCGGAGTTTGTGTGTGCGTCCAAGGGGTTTTATGGGTATGCGGAACCGGATTGGAACGACGCGAGCAAACCGTGGAAATGGCATTCGATTAGCCCGAATAACAATTATCAAAAGTTCACCCACGGAATGGGAGTAGGGGACGTGAATGGGGATGGGCGGATGGATTTGCTGGAGAAAGATGGTTGGTGGGAGCAGCCCAAGTCATTGGAGAACGATCCGGTTTGGCAGTTTCACAAATTTGATTTCACGCCGGGTTCGCATGGCGGCGCGCAAATGTACGCTTACGATGTAAATGGAGATGGATTAAACGACGTGATTACCAGCATTGCCGCGCATGGCTTTGGGTTGGTTTGGTATGAGCAGGTGCGGACGGATGGTGAGATTTCGTTCAAACAGCACGTGATATTGAACACGGAGCAAAAGCGGAGTCCAAATAAAGATGGCGTCTCTTTTTCAGAGATTCATGCGATCGACCTGGTCGATATTGATGGCGATGGCTTGAAAGATATCGTGACGGGGAAACGATTTTGGTCACACGGACATGCGGGTGACCCGGATCGGAACGATCGAGCGGTGCTTTACTGGTTCAAACTGGTGCGGAAGGCGGATAAGAGCGTGGATTTTGTGCCGCATTTAATCGATGACAGTTCCGGTGTGGGCACGCAGGTGGTCGCGGGTTACTGCAGCGACCCCAAGCGACCGGACATTGTGGTGGCGAACAAGCGAGGGACGTTTTATTTCAGGCACGAGGTGAGTTCGGCAGTGCCGTAGGGCGAAATCAATTCCCGGCGGGACGCAACTCGGGAGCGTCCAGGTCCAAACGGTAAAGGATTTGATTATAATTATAGCGGGGAGTGGGATGCGGATGATTGGCGAACTCCTCGGTGTAAGTGCCTTCGAACAGCAGAATCGGCGAGGCGTTGGGAGTAAACTCCGAATGTAGGCGCGGGTTATAAAACGTGTAATTCGTGTGACTGAGAATTTTCACGGCTTTACCCCAGGGTCCAACGGGTTCTCGAGCTTCTGCATACCATAATTCTCCAAACGCAGAAGGTTTGCCGAGCGCCTGCATAAAAACAGTGACCCACCGCTGGCGGTATTCATTCCAGGCGATGGAGCCACTGTGCGGTTTCACTTCGGAATCATCATTGGCGGAAGCAAGGGTGGGTTGGGACTTGAGGGGTTCCCACGTGGACGAGTCCTGCCAGGCTTCGAAGGATGCAGCGCAACGAAGATTAGGAAGCGGATTCCCGAAGAGGACCCATGATTTACCTTGAGCATCTTTCCAAAGCGCAGGATGGCCATCTGGATAGGGCGGCGGTTTGGGGGCGGCGGCGGATTTGGTCCAGAGCACCCGGTGTTGGTCGAAGTTGGAGGTCGCGTCGTTCCAGACGCAAAGGCCCGCTTCGTAGGCTTCGAGATGATTTCGCACTTTGATGTAGCTGCCGACGAGATGTTCTTTACCGGATTTGTCAGGCAAGGAGACGTAAGCGCTGACCCAGGTAGGGCCGGAGCCGGGCATCCTGGCAACACCGCGAGGGCGGTCTTTCGAATCTCGAAAATAGGAGAGGTTCAAGCGCACGGGAGGTTCAAAGGACGTGAGCGGCTGCACGGAGGTAGTGGCGCTGCTCATGTCAAAAATGCCCAGAGGATAATGGGCGAGCAGCGTATCGCCCCACGCCCAGAAAAGTTTTCCCTGGTAGACGGCGTTTTGGACGCTGTCTGAGCCGAGCACGCCGGATTCACTCCAGTCGAGGTCGCGACCGAGTTTTTGGCTTTCCGCGAAAAGACCAGCTCCGGTCAATCGGCCAAGACGTCGGGCAATGATTGTGCGAGTCACTTCGACCTTGAGGGTTTTGCCCGGAACAGCCTTGAGTCTCACGCCATTCATGCCGAAGCCATCTTTCGGCACCTCGTAGCCATTTCCCAAAACGTCAAACCAGGTCTCTTTATTCATGAGTTCAGGCAGGTCGAAGGCGATGAGCCCGGCGTTATCGGTCACGAATCGTTCAAGATGGACCGTGCGAAGTTCCACGAGAGGGACCGGCCAGCCGCTGCCCTTTTCGACGACCTGGATAGCACAGGGCTTCAGGGATAGTTCAGCAGCCGTCAGGCAACTGGCGAAAGGCAGCCAAATGGAGCACAAGAGGTGCGCGAAGCGCGGAATCTGCATCAAAAACAAGTAAACGGTCTGAAGGAGCAAACCGAGCAAATTCCAGTTACGGGCGGGACGGCTTGCTTGCTTCAGACGTGGTGCTGCTCTAAGTCTGAGACGTGACCGATTTTTTAAACGCGACGCTGATTTTGCTTGGGCATGGTTCGACGAAGAACGATGGTTCCGCAGAACCAGTGCGGCAGCACGCGTCTGAAATTCGCGGACGCAAGCTGTTTGCGGAAGTGCGTGAGGCCTTTTGGAAACAGGAGCCGAAGTTGGTGCAGGCGCTCAGCGGAATCAAAACGGAGCGGATTTTTTTTGCGCCGCTGTTGATCAGCGAAGGTTATTTCAGCGAAAAAGTTATCCCGCAGCATTTAGGGTTTCGGAGCGAAGGTGACGAAAATTTCCAGCGACGACGCACCAGCGGCAAGCAAACCTGGTTTTATTGCAAGCCGATCGGGACCCATCCGCACATGACGGAGGTGCTGTTGGCTCGGGCACGCGGGGTCGTGGAGAAATTTCCGTTTCCGCGTGCGCCGCGGCTGAAAGAGGTGACGTTGTTCGTGGCGGGGCATGGGACGGAGCAGGACCAGAATTCGAGAAAAGTGATCGAAGCACAGGTTCAGACGATCAAATCGATTGGAGTTTACGCAGACGTGATGGCGATTTTCATGGAGGAAAATCCGCGAATTAGCGAGTGTTATCAGCTCGCGCAAACTAAGAGTATGGTTGTCGTGCCGTTTTTTATCAGTGACGGCTTGCATGTGCAGGAGGACATTCCGGTAATGCTGGGGGAACCGGAGCGAGTTGTGCGGCAACGATTGGAAAAGGGACAACCGGCATGGCGCAATCCGACAGAGAGGCGGGAGAAACTGGTATGGCTCGCGCGGGCGGTGGGCACAGAAAGCAGCGTCGTGGAGGTTATTCTTGAGCGGGTGAGGGAAGCGGCGGCCTATTAGCCATAAGAAACTGCAAACGCCTTGCCGAATCGAACTTGAAACCGCAGGCGGTAATCCTGAAACTTACTCGTGCAGTGGAATAAAGTAACGCTGGTGGGAGTTGGGCTGCTGGGCGGTTCGCTCGGCATGGCGCTGAAAGAACGCAGACTGGCGCGATTTGTGTATGGTTTTGTAAGGCGGCCGGCCAGCGTCCGTGAATGTGAACGGCTCGAAGCGGTTGATAAAGCGACGGTGGAACTCGAGGAGGCGGTTGCGGATGCGGACCTGGTTGTGCTTTGCACACCGATTTTTCAGATGCGCGCATTGGTTCAGCGGATGTTGCCGTGGCTACGGCCTGGCGCACTGCTGACGGACGTAGGCAGCGTAAAAGGCAGCGTGGTTTCCGAAATTGAAACGCTGGCGGCCAAAGGCAAGGCGAACTTCGTAGGCAGTCATCCAATGGCCGGTGGAGAGAAAATGGGAGTAGCGGCGGCACGTTCTGATTTATACCTGGATGCGGTTTGCGTTGTGACGCCGACGCGCAAGACCAACAAAGATGCGTTGCGCCAAACTGAGGACTTGTGGAAAGGCGTGGGCTCAAGGGTAGTGCAAATGACTCCGCAAGAACACGATGAATTAGTTAGTCGTACCAGTCACTTGCCGCACGTGACCGCCGCCGTGCTTGCAAGTTTCGTCCTCAACCCAAAGTACCCGGCGAAGCAATCATTGGTTTGCGCCAATGGATTTCGTGACACAACCCGCGTCGCCTCCGGTTCACCAGAGATGTGGCGCGACATCGCCCTGGCGAACCGCAAAAACCTTCTGCGCGCGGTGGAGAACTACGTTTCGGAGATGCGGCGTTTTGCGACAATTCTGAAAAGCAGGGATGAGCGGCGGTTAAGCAGGTATTTTGAAGCGGCAAAGGAGCGGCGCGATTCCTGGGCGGAAAAAATGCGAACAGCCACCCCTGAATAGTGTCGCTGCCAAAACTCATTGAAATCGTGCCGGCGTCGAGCCCGGTGCAGGCGCAAATCACTGTGCCTGGTTCCAAGAGCATTACGAATCGTGCATTGATACTGGCGGCATTGGGTGAGGGAGAAAGCGTATTGAGCGGCGCATTATGGAGTGAAGATACTCAGGTGATGTTTGACGCACTGGGCCAGCTTGGGTTTGACGGGCGAGTCGAGCAGGACCCAAACGAATTTTCCAATCGGACTATTTATATAAAAGGTCTCGGCGGGAAAATCCCGAAAGCGGGTTCGAGTCAGCAGCCGTTGGACATTTTTGTAGGAAATGCCGGGACTGCGGCACGATTTCTGGCGCCGTTGGTTTGCCTGGGGCAGGGGAGTTACCGATTGCACGGTGTGGCGCGAATGCACGAGCGGCCGCAGAGCGCATTGTTCGCGGCGTTGCGCAACCTGGGTTACCAGGTGGATTCTCCCAATGACAGGTTGCCAGCCATCATCCATGGGACGGGTCCGAAACGCGGTAACTGCCGGGTGAGCATCGAGGAGAGCTCTCAATTTGCTTCCGGGCTTTTGCTCTCGAGCAGACGAGGCGAGTGGGAAATTCAAATTACAGGCGAGAATGCGGAGGAGTCGCCGTACGTGGCGATGACGACTGCGCTCATGCGCGCCTTTGCGAAGAGCGGCGGCAGATTTCAAATCGAAGCGGATGCCTCAAGCGGCAGTTATTTTCTGGCGGCAAACCTGTTGGTGGAAGCCCCCGAGTACATGGAATATTCGGAGCAGTTCGGGACGGAAGTCCGCACGAGCCTGCGCTTCCCTATTTCAGTTCAGCATTGGCCCACGTCCGGTTGGCAAATTGATCAGGAGTTCCCGCGACTTTTTGTCCAAAAAAATTCTTTAGGGATTGGATTCGATAAAAGCCGTAAAGAGGTGAAAGTGATGCAGGAGTTGGGCATGAAGCTGAAGCTTCCGAAGCAGAATGACTTCACCATTTCGCGGGCGAAAGACCTGGGCGATTCAATTATGACCGGCATCGTGCTGGCGCCATTGGGGACTACCAAAATCACTTTTACGGAGCTTGGGCGATTACGCGTGCAGGAGTGTGAACGGGTGGTTGCTTTGAGGACGGAATTGCAAAAATGTGGCGCCAAAGTAGTGGAGCGGAACGACACCCTGGAGATTTCTCCCTCAACTTTGCATGGAGCGGAAATTGATACGTACGATGATCATCGGATGGCGATGTGTTTTGCAATTCTGGGCCTGAAGGTGCCGGGAATCAGAATTCGCAATCCAGCGTGCGTAAAAAAAACATTTCCGAATTTTTTTCAAAAGCTGGCAACTCCACCACCGCAGGGCCTTGGGGTGACCATCCTTGACTGCGCAACCAAACGGAAATTAAGTTTGGACCAGTTGTTTGCCGGATGAAGAAGCCGCACCCCATCGTAATTGCCATCGACGGCACCAGCGCCAGTGGCAAAAGCACCAACTCGAGATTGGTGGCCAAGGCTTTGAATTACCTGCATGTGGACACCGGCGCAATGTATCGAACTCTGGCCTGGTATTGCCTTAAGCAACATGTGGATCTGGAGAATGCGAAAGCAGTGGCCGCCTTATGCCGGCGCTGGAAAACCAGTTTGGAGGTGGCGGAAAATCAGGTGAGATTGCTGGTGGAGGGCTATTATCCAGCGCAGGAAATTCGCACTTCGGAAGTAAGCGCGGCGGTCTCACTTGTGGCCGTCATTCCCAAGGTGCGGGACTGGATGAAAAAGAAACAACGCGAATGCATTCAGTTTGGCAACCTCGTTATGGAGGGTCGAGATATCGGCACGAATGTTTTTCCAGAAACTGATTTTAAATATTATTTGGATGCGCACATCGAAGAGCGGGCGCGACGGCGCGCGGCCGAGGGTGTCACCGAAAATTTGGCCGCTCGGGACCAGCGCGATAGCCAACGGGCGGCCGCCCCGCTGATGATTGCTCTTGGCGCGAAAGTCATTAACAACTCGCAACTCACCTCCGAGCAAACCAGCAGCCTCATTATTGAAGATATCAAAAAGCGCCTGGCGGAGTACGAGCCGGATCCGGCGCCGCGATGAACCCGATTTATTTCGTCGGGTGGACCGCCTTTCGAGCCCTCTATCGATTTTATTTTCGCTGGCGTGTCTTCAACGCCGAACGTGTTCCACTCACCGGGCCGGTGATTTTGGCGTCGAACCATGCGAGCTATTTGGATCCGCCGCTCGTGGGCGCAGGAGTGAAGCGCGATATTAACTACCTCGCGCGTGACACCTTGTTTCGTTACCCGGTGGTTGGCTGGGTTCTGCGAAAATGGAATTCTGTGCCGGTGGATCGGGAAGGAGGCGGTGCCGCAGGTTTGAAAGCGATTCTGGAGCGGTTACTCGACGGAAATGCGATTATTCTTTTTCCCGAGGGCACACGCACGCGAGATGGCAAGCTTCAGCCGGCCCGCTCCGGCATTGGTTTAACTGTCATTAAATCGCAGGCGCCAGTCGTGCCTTGCCGGGTGTTTGGCACTTATGAAGCCTTTGGCAGGCATCATAAACTTCCGCGCCCGCACAGGGTGGCCGTGAAGTATGGGCGAGTAATGGATTTCGCGGTGTTGCGGGCAGAAGCGAAGAGTTGTCCGAAACCAAGGCTAAAAGAAATCTACCAGGAAGTAGCCACCCAAATAATGGACGCAATATCCAAACTGGAACCTTGCGAAGATAAACAACAATTCCCTTAAACTCCCTGCCGCGCATGAAATCGGAACCAGGTCCAAAGGAGGCGCAGATATGCGCGATTCGCTGCTGGGTTCCGGGGACTGAATTGCTGGTGGAAGCTGGTATCGACGTATCCGCTCAGCGTGGTAGAACCACCAATGTGCAGGATAGAAGTGCCGCTTTCGTCTGCGCGAACGGAGCCGGCGCATAAACACACACCGACACAAACAATTATTGCGTAGAGTTTCGAAAGCTTCATTTCGTTCTTTAGTGCGCCCGCAATGTGGGCAAAACACGGAGGATAGCAACTTCTATTAGTGCGCTTTTGAATAAGGCCGGCCTGCGCTCAGTCTAATTTATGGTAGGTTATTAATCAGGTCAGCATTATGAAAAAGATTTTGTTTGCCGCACTTTTCGCCATTTTCGTGGGGGGATCAGTATCCCGGGCCGATGCGCCTTACGGATACGTCACGCCGCACGAAGCACTCCATATGGACATGCAGGCGCGGCATGCGGCGGTGCACCGCGATTTGCAGCAACAGCGTGCGTACGGAGTGCCCCAGTACGTCCGGCACGAAGAGCACCGGGCGGCGAAACGTGCCCTGAATTGCGAATGGAAATCGGGTCACCGCGCCGTGCGTGCTTCCCGTGGCGCCGCTCAATATTCACGCTCGCCGGCGGGAGTAGTAGCTTTCCAGCCTGCGCCTCCTGCGCCAACCTGGTAGTTGCCGGTTTTTCTTGCGGAAGAGCATGGGCCTTTCGAGCGCCTGCTCCTCCGCCGTTTCAGCTTGGAGGTTCATGCGTCAATGCTACATTGCGCCGCATGCGAACGGCCATCTATCCCGGCAGTTTTGACCCCATCACGAACGGACACCTCGATGTGGTTCAAAGGGCCGTTAACCTCTTTGATCGACTCATCGTTGCCGTGGCTATCAGCGAGGGGAAGGGGCCGCTGTTTCCGCTGGAACAACGAGTCGAGATGGTGCGCGAAGCGGTGCGGCATCTACCTAATGTGGAGGTAGATGCGTTTGAAGGCCTGTTAGTGGAATATGTCCGTAGCCGTTCCGCCCTCGCAGTCGTGCGGGGGCTTCGCGCCGTATCTGACTTTGAATTTGAATTCCAGTTGGCGCTGATGAATCGTAAATTAGATGAGCGCATCGAAACGATATTTATGATGCCAAAAGATACCTACACCTTTCTCAGTTCGCGCATCGTAAAGGAGATTGCGCGATTAGGGGGGGATGTAAGTGCATTTGTACCGGCGCACGTGCAGGCCGCCCTGAAAGGCAGGTTTTCCAACAAGCCGGCTTAGGAGAGAAGTTTATGCCGATTAAAGTAAATCTGCGTCATTTGGAAGAAGATGACGTGCATTTGGATGGCGAATTGCCAGCCGAAGAACTCGAGCTCGATACCGCTGACGAGGCGATTCATGCCAATAATCCTCTAAAGTACGATTTGAACGTCCAGCAAATGGAGCAGAGCCTATTGGTGCAAGGGGACTTAGAGATTGAACTGGATTGTGAATGCGTCCGTTGCCTCAGGCCTTTTAAACATAAGCTGAAAATATCTCCGTGGACGTTGCACCTGGAATTGCAAGGGGACGAGGCCGTCACGGTTTCAAACGATTGCGTTGACTTGACGCCATATGTCAGGGAAGATATTCTCCTTGAGTTTCCGCAACATCCGTTGTGTAACCAGGAAAGTTGTGGATTGCCGAATTCGTCTATCGGCAAGGGCAAGAAAGCCTCCAACCCCGGCCAAAACCAAGCGGGCGCGTCCGCATGGGCCGAATTGAATAAATTGAAACTTTAGTATAGAAAATTCAGGAAATTATGGGCGTTCCCAAGCGTAAACCGTCAAGAAGTCGTCAACGTATGCGTCGGGCTTACAACAGCGTGCTGAAGCTGCCGCAGTTGAGCACCTGTCCGCAATGCGCATCTCCGTACGTCCCCCACCGGGTTTGCCCTGCCTGTGGCTACTATAAAGGCCGACAGGTTCTCTCCATTACTGCTGGAGCGTAATCGTTCCTGAGCGCGGAATTTTTCCGGCCGCGCTCACGCATATTTATGCGAATCGCAGTGGATGTCATGGGTGGCGACCACGGGTGTGGCATCGTCATCGCAGGCGCCAAACGGGCCCTCCAGGACGAAAAAAGAATCTCGAAGCTGTTCCTCGTCGGGAACAAAGCCGCGATTCATGCGGCCTTGCCTCCCGGTGGCTTTCGAGATCACCGTGTCTCGGTCGTGCATGCCAGCGAAGTGCTGACCATGGACGACAAACCCGCTGCCGCCGTCCGCAAGAAGAAGGATTCCTCCATTGTCCGCGCAGTTGGCCTGGTGCATGACGGAAAAGCGGATGCGGTCGTATCGCTCGGAAATACCGGTGGAATTTTTGCTGCCGCGACCTTCGGCCTGGGACGCATTCCGGGAGTCGATCGCGGGGGGATAGCGACCGTCATTCCCACAGCCGAGCGCGAATTCGTTTTGCTTGATTCTGGCGCAAATATTGAATGCAAGCCGGTGAACCTTGCTCATTACGCGATCATGGGCAGCATTTACTCGCGGCAAATTTTGAATCGCGAAAAACCGCGAGTAGGCATTCTGAGCGTCGGCACCGAGGAGAGCAAAGGCAATGAACTCACGCTCGAAGCTTTCAAGCTGTGCAAAAAACTGGACATTAATTTTATTGGCAACGTGGAAGGTACCGACCTTTTCAAAAGCCGCGTTGATGTAGTGGTCTGTGACGGCTTTGTCGGCAACATCGTCTTGAAGACGTGCGAAAGTTTAGCGATGGGCATTTTCAGCATGCTCAAACATGAACTTATGGCGAACCCGAGCCGACAGCTTGGAGCCCTGCTGGCCAAAAATGCTTTTCAAACCATCAAGCGCCGGATGGATCCTGAGGTTTATGGTGGTGCTCCGTTGCTTGGATTCAATGGTTCAATCATGAAAGCGCATGGTTCCGCCCGGGAGCGAGCCGTGGCCAGTGCCATTCGTGTCACTGCCGTCAATCTGCATAATCAGGTCAATCAAATCATCGGTCAGGAAATCGCCCAGGCCAACGAGCGCCTGGAGGCGGTAATCGAAAAGAACCCGGCACCGGCTCTGTCCGGAACCTGATTCTTCGATGCGCCACCACGAATCAGCAGCGCCAACCGCACGTGGGCCATCCACGAAAACAATTTTTGTTCTTCAGCAAGGTGAACCCCAGAATCAATGAGCCCTTCATCTAAACAGAAATTTAAAAACCCCAGAGCAAACTACAATTTTCAAGGCCGTACCTGCGCGATCAGTGGTGTCGGGTCCTATGTGCCCGAGCGCATCCTCACCAACGGTGATCTGGAGAAAATGGTGGACACTACGGATGAATGGATCACGACCCGCACTGGCATTAAAGAACGACGCATCGCGGCGAAGGATGAATTTACCTCAGACATCGCGACCAAAGCGGCGTTAAGTGCCATGGCTAAAGCCGGCGTTACCGGCGAGCAGATCGATCTGATCATCGTAGCGACCATTACGCCGGATATGCCGTTTCCTTCTACGGCCTGTCTGGTGCAACATAAGATCGGCGCACGTCGAGCTGCCGCCTTCGATCTCGAAGCCGCTTGTTCCGGTTTCATCTACGCTCTGGAAATTGCCCAGCAATTCATCATGTCCCGCACCTATGACACGGTGCTGGTGATCGGAGCGGAAAAGCTCTCTTCCATCGTGGACTGGGAAGATCGAAATACCTGCGTGCTCTTTGGAGACGGAGCTGGCGCGGCGGTGCTGCAGAACCGCCCCGATAGCCACGGCTTGCTCACTGCTGTCATGGGTGCAGACGGCGAGAAAGCGGATTTGCTCTTCATGCCGGGAGGCGGCAGCCGTTGTCCCGCCACGGCAGATTCCGTTACTGCGCGCCAGCATTACTTGCGCATGGAAGGCAAAGAGACTTTCAAAAACGCCGTGCAGGCGATGCTCACTGCTGCAAAGGAAGCGCTAAAGCGATGCGAAATCGATATCACTCGCATCAAATGTGTTATCCCCCACCAGGCCAACCGGCGGATCATTGATGCCGTCGCCGAGCGTTTGGGCGCAAAGCCGGAACAAATTTTTGTAAATCTTCATAAATACGGAAATACCTCGGCTGCTTCGGTGGCGATTGCTCTCGATGAAGCCGTGCAATCAGGCAATATTCAACGAGGGGACCTGATCCTTCTGGTCGTATTCGGCGCCGGGCTTACCTGGGGAGCAGCGGTCATCGAATGGTAAGCGGCGGGCTTAATGCCCGCGACCTTCCACCTCGATTGCTTCCTGCTCAAGCGGGCCGAATGGATACCCGGGTGTCACCAGGCATTCATAAAGATATTCTCTGAGGAACGGCCGGATGCCGCCGAGTCTTTCATATTGCCGGGTATGTGCCAGTTCATGAATCACCAGGCGACGGTCGCCGCGGAAATCAGAGCGCACAAAAATTCCGTAGCGCAACGACATACCCGTGGTTGAAGGCGAGCACAGACCTACCTGGTTCGCCACTGCCAGCAGCCACGGGTGCATTCGAGGCACCTGCTCGACAAAGCTCAAACGCACACGCTCGGGAAAGGCCACGCCAATGCGCCTCGCACTCTCGATTAAGTCACTATCGAGCGGCACACCTTCCCGTTGAATCCGCGCTTCCTCCCTTTTGAGCCACCAACAGGCAATCGGCAGGATCAGCTCCAACAAAAGCTTCGATGAAATGTTGCTCATAAACTGCAGCTTCCAGCGCTCACATAATACCGCAGGTCGCCTCTCAGACACCCTCTTTGCACACACATATTTTTATGGTTAAGACTTCGGGTTTGGTTAAGCTGGTCGGTGCTGAGGCGAGGTTACCTTGCTGTCCGATGAAATTTGAATCTATGGTTAAACCGATTGTCATTGCTGGTCTCATGCTGAGTTTGGTTGGTGTGGCCTGGGGCCAATCCAATCTAATCGTTAATGGTGATTTCGAAGGGGCTGCTCCAGCTCCGTGGGTTATTTCCGGGCAGGCAGCAACCGTTAAGAGCAATCCGAATTTCGCGCACAACGGGTCAGGCTACCTGTCACTTGGCGGGATCAATAACCAAACCCAATTCGCTGAACAGGTAGTTACCATTCCCTCGAACGCCGTGGTGGCCACCCTCAGCTTTTACATCAATAATTTCTCCGGACTCCGCAATGCAGCTGATTCATTTTTTGTGGCCGTTGGAGATACCAATGGCAGCAGCAGCGTCCAATATTCCGAAACCACCGCTCAAGGTGACCAGGGCCAGGGTACCGCGTTTTATCGATTGGTAACCGTAAACCTGCTCGGTTCCGCAGGAAAAAGTGTTCGCGTCGATTTAGGTGCCTTCCTCAGTGCCGCCAGCGGGGTTACCTCTTTCTTTAATGTGGACGATGTCGGCCTGCTTTTGATTGTCCCCGGCGATTTTGCTCCCAATGATTACTTCACCAATCGAACAACCATCACCGGCACCGTCGCCCACGTTTCCGGCAACAATATTCTGGCCAGCAAAGAACCGGGAGAGCCGAGACACGGCGGAAACGATGGTGGCCGCTCTCTCTGGTGGACCTGGACTGCGCCCACCAACGGCATCTTACAGCTAAACACCTCCAATAGTTCCATATTTACTCTTCTCGGAGTTTACACTGGCAACAGCGTTAATGCGTTGACCAAACAGATTGGTGCAAATTCCGCCGATGGCAGTGATTTCGTAAAAGTGAAGCTGGGTGTCATGGGCGGCACGGCCTACCAAATTGCCGTCGATGGTCAGGATGACGCGGGTGGCCCGGTGAGCCTGAACTTGAATTTTGTGCCCGATACCACTCGCCCCGTGGTTGCCATCACCTCACCTGGCTCAGGCGCCAAAACTACCAATACGAGTATTGTCGTCCAGGGCACGGCCTCCGACACCGTCGGTGTTGCGCTGGTCCAGGTTCGGCTGGAAAATGCCGCTGGCACCAATGATTATCAGGAGGCAGTCGGCACCAATCACTGGACTGCCACAGTAAGCGGCCTGATTCCCGGAGCGAATACCGTCCGCGCTCGCGCGTTTGATACCAGCAGCAATTTATCAGAAACGGTATCTCGCACCTTCAATTACATCGTGGTCCTGCCCGCGGTGGTAAACGTGTCCGGCAGCGGGACGGTGAGTCCCAATTACAACAATACGCTGCTCGAACTTGGCACCACTTACACCATGACAGCCAAACCTGCCGTCGGCTTTATTTTTAACGGCTGGAGTGGAACGGTTTCCAGTTCGTCTACGAAACTGACGTTCACCATGCAAAGCAACCTGGTTTTGCAGGCGACCTTCGTCCCGAATCCGTTCCTTCCCGTCAAAGGAAACTATGCGGGATTGTTCTCGGATCCGAACGGCACTCAACTGGCCAGCGCAGGTTATTTCAGCGCGATGCTCGCCGATTCCGGCAAGTTCAGCGCCAAACTGCAATTCGCGAGTGGATTAATTCCCGTCAGCGGCAGCTTCACGGGAGACGGTAATTATTCCAACACCATTCCCCGCAAAACCGGCTCAGCGTTAATTGTTCAATTGCACGTCGATCTGAGCGGCGGAGATCAAATAACCGGCACCATTAGCGACGGAAGTTGGACGGCCGAGTTGTTGGCCAATCGCGCTGTGTTCAGCAAGACCACGGCTGCCGCTCCCGAAGGTGGCAAACACTTCACGCTCGTGATACCAGGAGGCGTTGATGCTGCCGCCGCACCAGCCGGCTTCGGCTCGGGTGCTTTGTCCGTCGATACCGCAGGCACGATCAACTTCACCGGGGCGTTGGGCGATGGAACGAAAGTGAAGCAAAAAACGTTTGTCTCTAAAAATCACACCTGGCCCTTTTTCATTCCCCTGTACGCCGGCAAAGGCCTCCTTTCCGGCTGGCTTACCTTCGTTTCTGGCGATGCCAACACAGACCTAACCGGCGAGTTAACCTGGCTTAAAGCAGCTCAATCGACCGCGAAATTATATCCCGCCGGTTTCAATCTGACCGGTTTGGAGGTGACTGGCTCCTTGTACTCACTCACACCCGGCGCGCCAATTTTCAATTGGACTGAAGGCAATCTTGTGCTCGAGCAGGGAAACCTTGCGCAGAGCATTACGAATCCGGTCACGATTGGCGCGAATAACAAGGTAACCGGACCAAACAAATTAGTCCTGAGCTTCACCACCACTTCCGGGTTGTTTCGCGGCAGTGTCTTCAATCCGGAAACGGGAAAACCAATCCCGGTTACCGGGGCGGTCCTGCAAAAGCAAAATGTCGGTTATGGCTTTTTCCTGGGAACCAGTCAGAGCGGGTCAGTTTTGCTGAGCCCTTAAAAGTAAAAACTCGCGATTTTCCGCGCCAGAGTGGAAGCAATTTGCTCGTCGGTATTCGTTAGCATAATGACGCATAGCGCGTTTTGCGGATAACGTTGGATAGTTGCCGAAAAACCGGATGTCGCGCCGCCATGTCCGATATTTAAGCGCCCGTCTCTGGCCTCAACGTTCCAGCCAAATCCATATGCGGTTGCCTTACCGCTGTTTAATTTCATCGGAGTCCACATTGCCCGCTTGCTTGCCGCCGAAAGCAATGTGTTCGCATCCAGGCCGGCATTCCACTTCGCCAAATCCTGAATGGTCGAAACCATTGCTCCCGCGGAGAAGACATCCGTCAGGTCGTAGTCGCGGTTGATCCAGAGCCGGTTGGTTTGCTCGTAGCCGTGCGCTCGATGCTCAATTATCGCAACCGGGTCCCGGGTCCGGGTGGCCGTCATCTTCAGCGGATTGAATATGCGTTCCTGCATGAAGTCCCAGTAAGCTTTACCCGAAACATTTTCGATAATAAATCCCAGCAGGTTATAACCGCTGTTGGAATACTTCCACGCCTCACCGGCCGCGAATTCCAGCGGATGTTCTGCCAGTGCACGGATAAACTGCTGCTGGGTCAAATGCCTGGTTAGCTCGAACCCATTAAGACCGGTGTAGCTTTTAATGCCCGACGTGTGCGTGAGCAGGTGGCGAATCGTGATATTCGTCCAGGCTTGAGGTGCCGTTTTCAAATGGCGGCAAATGGAGTCTTCAACAGTGAGCTTTTCTTCCTGTGCCAGCAGCAGAATTCCAGCCGCGGTGAACTGCTTCGTCACAGAACCAATTTCGAACACCGTCTCGCTGGTCACGGGGACTCGTTGTTCCACGTCCGCAAGGCCAAGCGCCACTGTTTTAATCGGAATATTGGACCGCGTAACCAACAAGGCCAGGCCGGGGATCCGATGCTCTTTCATTTGCGCATCCAAAAATTCGTCTATCGATTCGGCGCGCGCAGTCGCGAAGCAGAAGCAACCTGGCAACACCCAAAGAAACAACTGACAGTAACTTTTGAGCAGCGATTCCATTCCGTTCAGATTAAAGCAATCTCCTCATGGCTGCGATTCAATACAATTCCCGTGACGCGCGGACATCTGGTCTGTCGAATTATCCAGTAGCACAGCACACGAGCAGGAAACAATATGGCTAATTATGCATATGTTGCGGTAGACCCAAGAGGCGCGGAGATGCGCGGCACCCTGGATGTAACGGATCAATCCGAGGCTATCCGTCGGATCAAGGACATGGGACTGTTCCCTACCAAACTCTTTGCTCCCCGGGAACTCACGCGCCGCAAATCGAAACCGATTGCCCGAGCCGTCGCCGTTCAGGAAGGTTTTCATCGAGTCCTGCCGCAATTCGGCGGCAGAGTCAGAGCCCGGGTCTTATCCGTCTTCACCCGCCAACTGGCGACTCTGATTGAAGCCGGCATGCCCCTGTTACGCGGGCTCAGAACGTTGGAGGAGCAGGAGGCCAACCCGGTCCTGAAACGGGTCATTGGGGAAATGTCCGAAGCAATTGAAAACGGCAGCTCTCTGGCCGAGGCAATGTCGGCGCATCCCAAAGTGTTCAATCGTTTATATCAAAACATGGTTCGTGCGGGTGAAATTAGCGGTGCCTTAGAAACAACTCTGAAACGGCTCTCCGAATTCATGGAGAAGGCCCAGCGCATCAAAGGCAAAGTCAAAGCCGCGATGTTCTACCCGGCCGCTGTACTGTTTGTTGCCGGTGCCATTTTAATACTTTTAATGACCGTGGTGGTCCCGAAGTTTAAGGCAGTTTTCGAAGGCCTGAGCGTAGGGCGTCCGCTCCCACCATTCACGCTGTTCGTTTTTGGTTTAAGCGAGCTCGTCAAAAATCACGTCATCATCGTCGGCTCCATTCTGGCCATGGCGGCGGTTTCCTTCACTCTTTGTCTGCGACTGAAATGGGGCCGGTATGTTTTCGATCGCTTCAAGCTCTGGGCCCCGATCCTCGGTCCACTATTCCGCAAGGCCGCAATCTCTCGCTTCGCCCGCACGCTCGGAACTCTTGTCAGCAGTGGAGTTCCCATATTGCAGGCGCTCACCATTGTGAAGGAAACAGCGGGAAATGTGGTGATTGGTCGCGTGGTTTCAAAGGTTCATGAAAATGTCAAACAGGGAGAACCCATCGCTCCCACTTTGAAGGCATCTCGAATCTTTCCCTTAATCGTGGCCGGCATGGTCGATATTGGCGAGCAAACCGGTGCTTTGCCCGAAATGCTCATGAAGGTGGCGGATAATTATGACGAAGAAGTGGACAATGCTGCCTCCGCGCTCACCTCGCTTTTGGAACCGATCATGATTGTTATTCTGGCCGTGATTGTCGGCAGTATCGTCATCGCCATGTTTCTGCCCATCATGATCCTGGTCACCGACGGTGGAATTGATGGCAGTAACAAAGATATTTAAGCTTCCTATTTGCAGACTTCCCATCGCCGGATGAGAGTCACCCATGGAGACAATCGTGGTGGTCGGGGCAGGGTTGGCCGGATTGGCGGCGGCCGATGCGCTTTCGGAAGCAGGCGCTCAGGTAATTATCCTTGAGGCAAGACCGCAAGCCGGCGGAAGGCTGCTCACGGTTCATGGCTCAGGCGGTGTGCCCATCGACCTCGGCGCTGAATTCGTGCACGGGTCTAAGGTTGCCACGTGGAAACCAATCCGTGCCGCTGGTTTGAAAACGCACGAGGTACCCGGAAAATTTTGGGAGTTCCGGAATGATGAAGTCACGGAGCAGGATAAATTTGAAGAGCCGGTTGGCGAGCTGCTCAAAAAAATCAAAAAAAATCAGCCCGACCGGTCCGTGGCTGCCTTGATGGAGCAATGCGATTCACTGGACGCGGAATCAAGGCGCAGAGCCACCGCATACGTCGAAGGCTTTCATGCCGCGCCCATCAACGCGATGAGTGCCCAGGCTCTAGCGTTGGCAGAGAAAACGGCCGAGAAAGAGGGCGGCGATCAGCAATTCAGGATTACCGGAGGTTATGGTTTACTCGTCGAATATTTTTTGGACCGCTTGAACGCGGGTGGAGTTAAACTCCTGTTTGGCCATCGAGTCACTTCTGTGCAGTGGGAGCGCGGCGCCGTTCGGCTAACTTCTGAACAGAACGGGGCTGAAAGTACACACGAAGGCGTTGCGGCAGTAATCACCGTTCCTCTCGGCGTGCTTCAACAAACTGGCGCTGGCGCCATACAGTTTGCTCCTGAGCTGCCGCGTGCAAAGCGTCAGGCGATTGACGGCCTCGCGATGGGGAGCGTGGTCAAATTGACGTTGCAGTTTCACCAGGAGTTTTGGCCCGTTAAAAACTTTGGCTTTCTGCACATCCCCGATGCTGCCCTGCCTACGTGGTGGAGCGACGAACGCGGGGCGTTGCTCACCGGTTGGGCCGGCGGCCCGCAGGCTTATAAGTTGGCTGAGGCACAACCGGATGAAATCTTGCAGGCAGCCTTTAAGGACCTGTCCCGCGCCTTTAAGCTTCCAACCGCGACCCTGCGTGATTTGCTCCAGGACCATTTTTTTCACGATTGGTTGCATGACCCGTATTCCCTGGGCGCCTATTGTTTCACGCCGGTCGGTATGCTCGAAATGCCCAAAGCTTTGGCCGAGCCCATCGAAAGCACGCTGTTTTTTGCCGGAGAGGCCACCAACTCGGAAGGGGAACAGGGCACCGTCCACGCGGCACTGGAGAGTGGGCAGAGAGTTTTTGAAGAAATCAGACGCGAGCAAAGCGTTCTTACTGCTTCGTAAGCGCGGCCACGTCCGGCTTCGTCAGGAACTCAATCGCCTGCGTAAAATACCCTGCCGGAGGCAAGGCATGGCCCATGCCGGGCACCTCAAGATAGAAAACGTCCTTAAATCCAGTCGCTTTGAATCCTTTCTCGGCATTGAGCTTTGTATTCTCCCGGTTCATGTCCTTTTCTCCGGTGACCAATACAAATTTCCCTTTGCTCTTGGCGAGCTTCACCATCCCGGTCACGGGAACGTATGTCCCCGGCCAATATTCTTTCGCCGGGGTAACGATCGGTTGATAAAAATTCACACCGCATACGCAAAGCGTCCCTCCGAACACGTCCGAGTATGCCACGCCCAGCATGCTGGCCAGCCGCGAACCTCCGGAAAAACCCCCAATGAAAATATGTTCCCGGCTGATCTTATATTGGCGGCAAAGGTTGAAGGCCGCATCTAAGGCCAATCGAAATCGATCCAATGGGTCCCGCCCATTCCCCGCTCGCAATGGGCATGCGTAAATCAATTGATGTTTTGCGAGAATCGGTTTCCAGTCGGGCGGCAATTTCGATTCATCTGATGGGCTAATCCAAACCAGCAATCCAATGGGTGAATTGGTGGTAAGGTTTTCGGGCACGACTACGTGGAACGTCTCATTGGTAATTTCGTAAGCCGGAAAAGGCACGTTAAAGCCAAAGCGTTGAACGAGGTTGGTGGAAAAGGAATAGGGGGCGGATTGTTTGAAGTGGATGTCCTGCCGGTCCGTGCCATTTGTATTATCCGCCCGAAGCACCGGAGCCGCGAAAACTAAAGCAAAGAGCAGCGCAGCTCGCCATCGCAAGGGGGAGAACATGACCCAGCTTAGAATAGAAGGGCAGAAGTCAACAGACCTTTCCGCGCATTCTGTTCGGGAACCAATTTTGAACTTAATGGATGATGAACACGTGGTGACCGGGATAATTTTGTTCGTGAGTTCCCGCGTCGCGAATGGCCGCTTCTTTTGTCGTGCGTAATGAACCGACCCAAACCGGGCCGTGCGGCGGCGGAGCCGAGGCTCGGCACTCTGCGAACCATTGCCGGCTACCGGTATGAGTTCGAATCGGCCCGCTTGCGGCAATTTTTGCCGCTCGCCTGGAATTGCTTCGACAGCCAACCGCAGCCAGTACAAAGCAGAGCAGCAAAAGCAGATATATGCGCCCGCCTTTCATAGGCTCACAAAAAATCCGGCTAATGTTTCGATTCAAAGCTGTCTGCACTGTTCGGGTCTCCGCTCCCTTTGAACACCGCATGGTCAGGGTAGGGATACAGCGGGCGCGTCATTGCGACTTTGCCTTTTTCTCTCTTTGCCGCAACGAGCCGGTCCGGCGCCTTGCTGTGCTCCACCCAATCGACAATCACGGATAGCCAATCCACTTCCGCCGCACCCGGACCGCCGCCGCAATGCAGGCAACCCGGAACCATGAACAGCCGGCAATAATCTGCCGCCTTTGCATCATGCGCCAGCACCTTTCGATAATAATCAATGGATGCCTGCGCGGGCAGCGCCGTATCCGCCCAGCCATGCCAGATAATCAGCTTTCCCTTCCGCGACTTGAGTCCATCCAGGTCCGGGTTGGTCGCGTTCAGAAATGAGGCGGCCAGGCGGGAGTCACGGTCGAATTGAGAAAAATTATACTTCGAATAATCCCAATCAGGCTGGTTGAAGATCAGGTATTTGAAAACCTGTGTGCCAAAGGAAAACGTCAGGCTCGGAACATGGTCCTTGGCCACCATTGGCAGGATCGGACCGGTTATCCAGGCAATCCACTGGTCCGGCACACATTCCGCAACCGGGGCGAAGCCGGGATAAATCGTTCCCTTTTCGGTTCGCGCTCCATTGAATATCACCTCGATTGCTTTGCGCTGTTCTTCAGTGAGCTCGGGAACCTTCGATAGATCAAAATGCGCCGATGCCGGATCCTGGATGACTCCGTCCTTTAACCCATCCTGCGCGTCACATTGTTCAATGATGGCTTTTTCCAGTTTCTGCAGCGCCTCTTTGTTAAGCACCGTGCTATCCAGGTGGTTCGGATCGGGGTAAAGCGCTTTCGCTACCGTTACCATCATCGCCGCGATTCCCGTCCAGTCGAATGCGGGGGCACCGGCAACCACCCCATCGAAATCCCGCGGGTAACGCTGAGATTCCATCATCGCCTGACCGCCGCCCCGGGAGCAGCCGAGAAAGTAAGAGTATTCCGGCTCGGTTCGGTAATACGCGCGTATTAATGCCTTGGCGACTTCTGCCGTGCGATGAACCGCTAGGTAACCGAAATTGACTTTCGCCTCCACGTTATCCAATGCCCACTCGGCCAGGTGTCCCGCAGTGGATTGATGTCCCGTGTCCGTTCCGACCGTCGCGTAGCCTTTGTTCACCGAGTCACGAGCCGAGTTCTGGATTGTGCCCACAAATCCCCCGCCGCCACCCATGACAAATCGCCCGTTCCAATCTTCCGGCAGCAACAGCTCAAAACGGATATGCTCGCCAATGACACCCTTCACCTCCAGATACGCCGCCGCGCCCGGACGCTTTTCCTTGTCCGGCGTGATTGTCGTCGCCGATTCAATCACCACTTCCGGAAGTTGTATGCGGCGGAATTCTTCCAGAGTGAGGTGCCCGGCAGCTTGTGCGCTGAAAAATGCCGGAAAGCAGAGAACAGCCAGATGGGTCAACAGGCTCGGTTTCATGGTTCAAGGTATAACCGGGTAATCAACTCAGGGCAATCAGCGAGGAGCTTTGGCCAGCCATGACGCTTTCCTTTACCCGACCGTAGGCGGAAGAAAGACCCCATCGCCGCTGCGCCCATTTCACGGGATATTCGAGCGAATCAGAAGCATGCGTCTTAACAACATAACACTACCCCATTAGACATGAGCACGTTAACCACGGAACTGGATCCCGCCCATCTGGACAAAGCCGTTCTGGGACAGGATTACCAGGCTGGCTCTCCATTCCCACAGGGCGCAACCTGGGATGGCAAAGGTGTCAATTTCGCGCTTTTCTCGGAAGCCTCCGAATCCGTTGAGCTCTGCCTCTTTGACTCCGCGGGGCAGACGCAGGAAAATCAGCGCATCCAACTGCTCGAGCGGACCAAGGGCATCTGGCACATCTATATCCCGGATCTGAAACCCGGCCAACGCTATGGGTATCGCGTCTGCGGACCTTACGAACCACAGAAGGGCCTGCGTTTCAACCGCAACAAACTGCTTCTCGATCCGTACGCCAAAGGCATCGGCCGCGAACTCAAGTGGGCTGATGAATTATTCGGTTACCAAATCGGCCATTCGGAAGCGGATTTGTCCTTTGACGAGCGGGACAGTGCGCCCTTTGCACCCCTCGCCATGGTCGTGGATGGCAACTTCGATTGGAGCGATGAAAAGCGGCCCAACGTTCCCTGGCACGAGACCGTCATTTACGAGGCGCACGTGCGAGGAATGACCAAATTGCATCCGGAAGTTCCTGAAGCTCTGCGTGGCACCTACGCCGGCATGGCTTCCGATCCCATTTTAAAATATTTCGAAAAGCTCGGCATCACCGCAGTGGAACTCATGCCCGTCCATCACTTTTTGCATGACCGATTTCTCATTGATAAAGGTTTGCGCAACTATTGGGGCTACAATTCCCTCAGCTTTTTCGCGCCGGAACCAACCTACGCCACCAACCGGGCCGACCCCGAAAAGATCATTCAGGAATTTAAACAAATGGTGAAGCGATTCCATAACGCCGGCATCGAGGTCATTCTCGATGTGGTTTACAACCACACTGCCGAAGGGAATCATGCCGGACCAACCCTCTCCTTCCGTGGGATAGACAACCTGGCCTACTACCGGACCGTGGCGGATAATCCTCGCTATTACATGGATTTCACCGGCTGCGGGAACACCTTAAACATGGTCCATCCCCACAGTCTCCAATTGCTGATGGATAGCCTGCGCTATTGGGTGAGCGAAATGCACGTGGACGGTTTTCGTTTTGATCTCGCGGCCGCCCTGGCTCGCGAATTGAACGATGTGGACCAACTCGGCGCGTTCTTTGACACCATTTATCAGGACCCCGTTCTCGCGACCGTCAAACTCATCGCCGAGCCCTGGGACCTCGGGGCAGGGGGGTATCAGGTTGGTAATTTTCCGATTGGCTGGACGGAATGGAACGGAAAATTTCGCGATGCCGTCCGCAAATTCTGGAAAGGCGATATGGGCCTCCATGCTGAAATTGCCACGCGCCTGGGCGGAAGCGCGGACTTGTATGAGCGCACCCGCCGGCTGCCCACCGCCAGCATCAACCTCGTAACCGCCCACGACGGTTTCACCCTGAACGATCTCGTCAGTTACGACCACAAACACAATGAGAAAAACCTGGATGAGAACCGCGATGGCGCGGACGATAACGCTTCCTGGAATTGTGGAGCCGAGGGCGAAACCAATGATGAAAACATTCTGCAGCTTCGGGAACGTCAAAAGCGCAATTTCCTCTGCATGTTAATGTTTGCGCAGGGTGTGCCGATGCTCTGTGGCGGCGATGAAATCAGCCGTACGCAACAGGGAAACAACAATGGCTATTGTCAGGATAACGAACTTTCCTGGCATCATTGGGATTTGGATGACAGGAAGAAATCCTTGCTGGAGTTCGCCTCAAAAATCGTTCACTACCGCCGCGCTCATCCCAACTTCCATCGGCGCAGCTTTTACGAAAAGGATCCCAATGTCGCGTCGCCTTCCGAAAATGTGCAATGGATCCGCGCGGATGGTAAAAACATGGAGCCGGTCGATTGGGAACAGGGCGGCTGGATGCGCGCGCTCGGCATGCTTCTGAAAGGAGATGCCCCGGAAATCCGGGACCGCGAAGGCCGTCACGTCAACGATGATGATTTCATGCTGCTCCTGAATACGCATTCTGAGGCCGTTGAATTTAAATTACCCGAAGCGGTTGCCGCCAGGGCGTGGAAAATTGCCATTGATACGACTCGCCCCGAATTGCCCCTTGGAGAAGAGCCGCTTCAAAACGGCGGCATCAATTTGGGACCACGCTCCTTTGTCGTGCTCGTCCATCCGCGGCAAACGTAGGAGGGAAGACTTGAGGCTACTCCACTTCCTCCGTCACTTCCTTCAATATCGTCTGCTCCCGCCGCTGCAATAGATTGCCGAGCGGTGATAACAGCATCCAATAAAGCCCCGCCGCCAGGGCGAACACACATAACGTTCCGAGAATATTAATGGGCAACCAGGGGACCCAGCCCTTGTAGCGAAAGAGAATTTGCAACCCCACCGGGATGAGCGTTGGCCCTACCACCAGGGGCTGAATAAACATGCTCAACATCATGGCCAGCACGACCATCGCCTTGGGGCGTTTCGCCTTTAACGTTCCTTGCGCCAGCCGATACGGCGCCAGGATCGAACTTAAATTGCACGGCAAACAAAAAATGAGAAAGCTCGTCGGGATTTGCAAAAAGGCCGTAATGACGCTGCTCACCGGGGCATGCATCAGCGCCGCCACGACCGAGACCAGGACCGTTCCCATGGCCAGAATAAAAGGAAAAAATCCCAGGTTCTTCCCGCACAAAATATAATGTCGTGGCGTGGGGAGCAGCACCAGCGAGCGAAACCCGTTCCGATCCAACCCAAATGAATTGGACATGCTCGGCGCCAGGAAAAAGAGCGTGCAAAACACCGCCAGGCTCGCCGCCAATTCCCTCGCCGGCCAGGGAATCTGCGTTTTCGTAGCGGATAGGAATGTGGAAATGCCGATGGCCCCAAATACAATGGGCAAAACCAGCGCTGCCTTCAATTCCGGTGCCCGCAGGAGCGAGCGAAATGTGGCCAGCGCCAGCCCGGCGACATCGTTCGGCAACCACGCCAGCCGGCGCTCCACCATGAGCGTGCCGGTCCGGGTGCTCACGGCTGGACTCGCGGCTGTTGAAGTGCCCGCGGCGGGTATTTTGATCTTCCCTTCCGAGCCGGTGTAGAAGCGCATCGTGAGTCGATACGCGCGACGGAAACCGACGCCGCCAATCAATAAGCAGGCCGCCGTCGCTGCCAGCGAAGGCCACAACTCGCCCTCTCGCAGTTTCATTGCCCCATACCCTGGCCAGCCAAGGGGAACAACCTGGTGCAAATCCGCCACCAGTTCGGGAGTGAGCTTCTGGTACCCTGCTTTTTTGCCGCTTTGTTGCTTAAAGAATGGCGTGTGCAGCAGGATATTCGGCAGTTGCCCCAGCATCACCACAAACACCGTTAACCAGACCACGATCGTCCGGCGTCGGCGTTTGTTTACCATCAAAGCCGCCAGCCATCCTCGCAAACAATAAGTCCAGGCCGTGACCATGAACAAAAAGCTCACGATCAAAGGGACGACAAAAATCATCCGAATGCCCGCGCCGAGTGCCAGGCCAATCCCAAACAGGAGCATGGCCGGAACGAGCAGGAGAATGCTTGGTGTGAACAGGGACGCCACAAAGTTGAACGCGAATACCTGCTGCAGGCTAATCGGCAAATGCAGCAGCCGGTCCAGGTCAATGCTTTCGGAGCGTTGTAGCTCCACCACCAGTCCCATCAGCCAAACGAAACAGAATCCGCAGATCAAACCGTCCCAGATATACATCAGCACTTCCGGCGGAGCCTTCCTGCCCGCCAACGGACCTAGAGCCAATCCGGCCACCCCCAGTCCAATCGCGGCCAGGGCGAGCGCCGCCATAATAAAGATGGAAAGCACCGCGTTCACCTGGCCGGCGCGCACAAATTGGTTGCGCGTCAGCCGATAACGCACCCAGAGAATCGCTCTGAGCTGGGTCCAATTCATCGCTCCGACTCCAGCCAACTGAGTTTGTGTTGCTCGCTTTCTCCGGCGCCGACCACCTGCAGAAATCGCTCCTCCAATGAACTGGTCCCCCGTAGCGCCGCCATGGATTCCTGGCACACCAGCTTCCCGCGCGAAATGATTCCCACGTGCGTGCACAGTCGCTCGACGATTTCCAATACGTGCGACGTCAGGAATACCGTCGCTCCCCGGTCCACCGCCGCTTTCAAGGTATCCCGCAGGACGCGCGATGCCACCGCATCCACCCCTTCGAAGGGCTCATCCAAAAACAGCAACTCCGGGTTCGGCAACAAGGCAGCGGCCAAGGCGAGCTTCTTGCGCATGCCGTGGGAGTATTCGAGCGAGAGTTTCTTCTCCTCTTTAGCCAAATCCATCATTACCAGGAGTTCTTCCACCCTCGTCCGCACCGTCTCCGCGGGCATTAAATACATCCGCCCGATGAACGTTAAATATTCCCGCCCCGTAAGATTCTCGAACAGACCCAGGTTTTCCGGGACCACACCCACTCGCGCTTTGACGCTCAGCGCCCGTTTCGGGTCCGCAACATCCTCTCCCAGCAGTCGCATCGACCCCGCCGTCGGCGCCAGCAACCCCGTGAGCATCTTGATGGTCGTCGATTTTCCTGCTCCGTTGGGTCCCAGAAACCCATAAAACGTCCCCCGCTCAACTCGCAAGTCAATCGCATCCACTGCCGTCATAGTCCCAAACCGGCGTGTCAACCCCAGGGTTTCGATCGCAAATGCCATGTCCGGGAATACTGGAGGTTAAACTAAAAAAGAAAAGACCAACTGGTCGATTGAGCAACACAGGCACTTCAGCCATCCCCTATCTATTTGACCCTCGATAAGTGATATCCTACAGAAAACCTTATCCCCTGCTCAAATCCCGCTCACCCTGGAATCACACGATCTGCATCTATCTCATTGTCACCGACGCGAAAACCGCTAGATTTCAATAACCCTTTGCCTGTCCCCCCACCAACATCAGCCGCACAGTCGTGGTTTGTCACGACGCACTGGAGCGTCGTGCTTGCCGCCAGGACTGGCGACTCGCCACAAGCCGACCAGGCGCTGGAGAAGTTATGCCGCACGTATTGGCCGCCGCTTTATGCCTATATCCGGCGTGATGGACACGATCCGGCGGAAGCGCAGGACTTAACCCAGGAGTTTTTCGCACGCTTGCTCGCCCGAGAGTACCTTCAGAAGCTGCATCATCAGGAGGGCAAATTCCGCTCGTTCCTACTGGCGTACGTCAAAAACTTTCTGCTGGAACAACGCCGGAGGGGCCTTGCCCAGAAGCGCGGCGGGGGTTGCGAATTCATTTCACTGAGCCAGCCGATTGGTGAAGCCGGCTATCTCCTCGAGCCGGTGGATGAACTTACGGCCATTGAGGTATTTGATCGCCGCTGGGCGGAAGGGATCTTGCAAACCGCGCTGGACCGGCTGCGCCAGGAGTACGCCACACGCGGGCAAGCCGCCCTGTTCATTGTTCTGCAGGACTATCAGCCTCGCGAGCCGGGAGGACGCTCCTACGCGCAATTGGGTGAGGACCTGGAAATGACGGAAGGCGCCGTCAAGGCGGCCGTGCATCGAATGCGTGAGCGCTATGGCGAGTTGCTGCGGGAGGAAATAGCTCAAACGGTCACACGACCTGAGGAAATTAACGAGGAACTACAGCATTTCCGCGCTCTGCTGGGCCGGAGAAGTGGATGATTAGGAGTTTTTCGTTCTAACTTTCGCTCAGTTTTTATCCTTACTCAGTAATAGCTTGTGCGTTTGGCCGCCGTGAATACTCCAAAATATCTCCCAGTCAACTGGACTGGCCAGGGTTCTTTAGAACAGAAACGGAAATGTGACAGAGACTAGACATTGCCCTGAGTGCGGAGCGCTTTTGCCGGCAAACGGGCCCCGGGGCCTGTGCACGCAGTGCGCGTTGGCTCGCGCGCTTGCCATGACGCACGGCAACAGCCTGGTCCAATCGGTTGAAGCGCACGCCCCTGCGGCCGGCCCGCAGCCAATGCGACAGTTAACGGGAGATGTCCCGCTCGGTTCATTTGGCGAGTACGAACTCCTGGAAGAAATTGCGCGAGGCGGCATGGGTGTGGTCTACAAAGCGCGCCAAAAGAGTCTCGGGCGCACCGTCGCGGTGAAACTGATCCTCGGCGGTCCGCTGGCGGGCAAGGAATTCGTGCAACGTTTCCGGACGGAGTCCGCTGCTGCGGCCATTCTTCAGCATCCGAACATCGTTGCGATTCATGACGTGGGCGTCCACGACGGCCGGCACTACTTCTCAATGGATTACGTCGCGGGCCAGAGCCTGGCGCAACTCGTGGGTCAACAACCTTTGGCGCCGACCCGCGCCGCCCGCTATGTCGAACTTATCGCTTCGGCGATCCATTACGCGCACGAGCGCGGCATTCTCCATCGCGACCTCAAACCTTCGAACGTGTTGATTGATGCGAACGACCAGCCGCGCATCACCGATTTTGGTTTGGCAAGGCAGATCGATGGAGATTCCAGCCTCACGATGACCGGCCATGTGCTTGGTTCGCCCAACTTCATGCCGCCCGAACAAGCCGGTGCCAGGCGGGGCAAAGTGGGCCCGCCGAGCGACGTGTACTCGCTCGGCGGAATTCTCTATTACGTGCTGACGGCGCGGGCGCCTTTCCAGGCGGATTCATTGGAGCAACTCATCACGCAAGTGCTCCACGCGGAGCCAGTGGCACCGCGGCTGTTGAATCCTTCGATTCCGCGAGACCTCGAAACGCTCACGCTCAAGTGTCTGGAAAAGGAGCCGTCACGCCGTTACCAAACCGCTCAGGAACTGGCGGATGAATTGCGCCTTGTCCTGCGCCACGAACCGATCCGCGCTCGTCCCATCACCCCACCGGAAAAACTTTGGCGTTGGTGCGGTCGCAAGCCGGCTCTCGCGACCGCTCTTGGCTTCGCCCTCGCCGCAATGGTGATTGGCCTTGCCACGACTTCCTGGCAATGGCGCCGTGCCGAAGGCTTTGCTAGGTCCGAGCGCCAGGGGCGCATCACTGGCAAGCGCCAATTGTACGCGGCAACCATGAACCTTGCCCAGGCGGCGTGGGAACAAAACCATGTGACCCTGGCGAAACAGTTGCTGGAAGACACTGCTGCAGCTCCCGAGCGAGGATTCGAGTGGTACTATTGGCAGCGCCCAATGCATCAGGAGTTAAAGGCGCTTCGCGGACACACAGGGCCGATTCTGGCCGTGGCCTATTCTTCTGATGGCCGACAGATCGTCACCGCCAGCGCCGATCATACTGCCAAGGTATGGAATGCTGCGAACGGCGCTCATTTGCTTACCTTGCGTGCGCACACGGCCCCCGTCCGCTCCGTCGCGTTTTTCCCCGATGGCCAACGGCTCGTCACTGGAAGTTGGGACCGGACCGCCAGAGTCTGGGATGCGACCACCGGAAAGGGCCTGCAAATCCTGAAAGGCCATCGAAAGCAGATTTTTTCTGTCGCGGTTTCAACCAACGGCCAGCGAATTGCGACGGGCAGCCTGGATCACACGGTCAGGATATGGGATGCCACGACCGGCGACTCGTTGTTCCTATTTACCAATCACGTCGATGGTGTTTGGGCGGTGGCATTCTCTCCGGACGGACAGCGCATCGTAAGCGGCAGTTGGGACAAGACAGCGAGAGTGTGGGACGCAAATAATGGCAAGCAATTAGCGCTTGCTGAACAAACCGATGCCGTATTCTCGGTGGCTTTTTCTCCCGATGGACAAACCATCGTGACCGGCAGCAAAGATGGGACCGTGCAGCTTTGGGAAGCCTCGAGCGGCGCCCATCAACGGACCTTCGACGGCCACCAACGACCTGTATTTTCGGTCAGCTTTTCGCCGGATGGCCGGAGGATTATCTCCGGAAGCGATGACCAGACGGCGCGCGTGTGGGATTTTGCCACTGGAAAGTCGCTTCGGATCCTGAAGGGCCATGGTTCTCGGATCGGCTCCGTCACCTACTCTCCGGATGGTCAACGGATCATCACCGGCGGAGGCGGGGTGCGCTTTTCCCCGCTCGGCGAAGACGTTGATTTTACTGTCGGCGACGACAACACCGCCAAAGTTTGGGACACCAGAGAGAGCGGGGAGATCTATACGCTTAAAGCGAATAACGCACCCGTGATGTCTGTGAGCTTCTCGCCGAACGGCAAACTAATTGCGGCCGGCAGTATGGATGGGATAGCCCGCATTTGGGATCTTGAAAGCGGGCGGGAACTGTGGGTGCGTACGAACAACGCAGCGGTTCGCTCAGTTGCTTTCTTCCCGGACGGCCAGCGAATGGTCACCGGCAGTTTCGACTATACCGCGACCGTGTGGAACGTGGACGGCGGCACGGCATTGTTTGGCCTTGAAGGCCACACTAACAGGATATTTTCTGTGGCAGTTTCTCCCAATGGCCACTGGATCGCTACGGGCAGTTGGGACAATACCGTCCGATTGTGGGATGCGGCCTCCGGCCTGCATTTTTCTACTTTCGAAGGCCACCGGGACGATGTGCTTCCAATTGCGTTTTCTGGAGATAGCCGTCGTCTTGTCAGTGGGTGTCGAGACGGTGTCGCCATCGTTTGGGATGTGGAAAGCCACATGGAAGTGTTCCGTCTGAAAGAACAGCACGGGATCTGGTCGGCCGCTTTCTCGCACAATAACCGTCTGATCGTGACGGGCAGCGGCGGCTTGAGCGCCACAGTCTGGGACGCGACCACCGGAAAAAAGCAGATGACGCTTAGTGGGCATACCGCGCAGATTCATGCGGCCGTTTTTTCCCCGGACGACTCTCGGATTCTCACGGGCAGCGCAGATCATACCGCGAAGCTTTGGGATAGTACGACCGGTGGAGAACTGCTTACCTTCAGAGGACATAAAGGTTGGGTGTTTTCCGCAGCCTTCTCCCCCGATGGACAGCGGATCATCACCGGCAGCGCTGATGGCACCATCAAAGTCTGGGAAGCCGCTTCTCGGGACCAGGTTGCAAAATGGCAAGAGGCGGAACGAACGGCCGGTGTTGTGAAGCCTGCGCCAGGCAATCCACCTGAGTCCCTGGCGGATCAGTGAAATGCCGCAACACAGTCCGGTTCACCCGATACCTCAGCAGCGGCTAAGTATCCCGCTCCGCTCGTTGGAACTTCAAATTCATCACCCTTCCAGCAGCGAAAAAGAAATCTCAAGTATTCTCGTAACTTTGGCCAAAAAATCGTCCTTCAGATAATGACGGGACTCTGAACGGCAGGAAAATTGACAACTCAATAACGAGGATCAAAACAAGGCCGAAACAGGAAACCAGTCACCAAAGGAACAAAAAATGAAACGCAAAACGCAAATAGCATTGATCGCGCTCGCCGTCGTGGCGAGCACTCTAGTGGTGTGGAGCGATGGCGCCGAAACCCGCAGCCCGACAATCGAAGGGGTGTGGCAGGTAACCAGAGTAGGAGCCAATTGCAACGACCCCAATCAAACATTGGGAACACCATTCCCAGCCCTCATGGCTTTTCACCGGGACGGTATCGTGAGCGGCGCCGGCAAGTCTCCTGTGACAGGCCCTTTTGATACGCCCGAGTTTGGCTCTTGGAAGCGCGAGCCGGGCAGTCACAATTACTCCTTCCGGGAGCTGCAGTACCGCTATGACGGGAACGGCGCCTTTGCCGGCTCACTGGTCCTCACCGCCAACGTGGAACTGACCAGCGCCAACAGCTTCATCTACAACTCCACTATCCAGATCATCGACGCTAATGGGGTTCTACTCGACTCCCATTGCGGCAGGGCGGCCGGAACGCGGTCTGAATAGACAGAAATCGATACGATTCATCAGGGAGCGGTGGCGCAGAATCCCGCCGTTCCCTGACTGCCGAGAAAAGAAATCAAACAACGTGAGGTAGACGCAGGGACGACCTGTTGTTTCATATCTCTCATCGTTAGGGAATACTGGAGGTTAAACCCAAAAGAAAAGACCAACTGGTCAATCGATAGTCAGGGCACTTCAGCCACCCTCCTTGCCTTCATGGTTCGCCCTTCTCTGAATTGGTGCTTCCATGCCAACGGCATGGAAATCACTCAGCGAAGGGTTGGCCCGCTCATCGGTCCCGCGGGCCTACCCTGGTACACTCCTCTCAAAATCCGCAACCCTGAAAGCGGTTGAATCCCTCTTCTGGCTTATTTTCATCCCGCTGGAGCGCAGTTCATGACGGCAATGTCGCGAGGCCTGGGAATTGTCCCATAAACGGGAACGGAAAATCATTTCCGAAGACATTGGGTTTTCGATATTGTTCGATCAATCAGCGATGAAGGAAGGTTGGTACAATGATGAATATCTGATCCTCTTTGAGGGCGACGAAATCCAGCAGAAGGAGCAGGAATATGAGCTGGGGCGTCAGCTGCCCGGCCATCGCCTGCTGGGACTGGTAGGCTGGGATGATCTTTTGGTGAGCGAGCGCGCGAGCCAGAAGTTGTTTCGGGTTCCGGTAGTCCCGATCTCATCGAGACAAAGGAAGGAATGGCCGCATTCGGTTGATTCGACGGCACTGAAGCTTGATGGACGATTTCAGGGCAAAGTTAAATGGTATGTGAAGCCGATTGCTTTTGGAGGCGACCCGAACTCCGCAGAGAACGGACGTGGATCTCTCACGTGGATCACGTTCAGGCAGTAAAATATTGGAACGAGATGTATTCACATGTTGTCGGGAAGAAATAACCGCCGCCCTGGCTTTGCATTCGCCATGCCGCGCCCAACAACGAATTGGTTCAGCCAATCGCCACCCGCTCCGCGGCTAGCGGTGGCTGACCTTGGCAACGTACGAAACGGTTCAGCCTTAAAAACATCAAGCCAGCATTTTGTATGGCAGTCAAAATTGTTGCAGAGCAGCAGATTCGCGTCGGAGAGCCTGTAGTTATCGAGGGCGCATCTCCGACTCCGCCACATCACGCGCAGACAATCCGATTGCGGACGTGATGCAAATTTACAATGTTGCAGCCGTTAATGACCGGCATTTGCCATCCATGGTTCAGATAGTCTGGTCGTCCGACGACCAGAAGGCTGCCTTGCTCATCAACAAATATCCGCATGCCATTTTCGATTTCACGGCTCAGCGTGGATATTGCCGCAGCGGGTTTCCGCCACCTGCCAAAAATGGATGGACACAGCACAGTCACGAGTGGGAGGACAAGGCCGAGGAGTTGTTCCAATGTCCGGGAATTACGAAGTAGTTCCTTTTTCTAGAGATGTGGAGTAAAGATGAGCACCGAGCCTGAGAACATTAAGCCTGACCGCACCATCGAACATGAGCACGGTAAGCCTGACCGTCTTCTTCCAACGCTTTTACTGGGCGTGCCATTCTTCGGTGCAATTATCGCGCACAGTGCATTCGATGTATCACTTGAAGCGATCGGTCTTTTTGCTCTGGTTTTCCTTGTCACCGGAGGTAGTTACTATTTGTTTTGGAAGCCGGGAGAGAGAGGACCTGATCAGTTGGCTGCAGTCTTCATCATAGGGGAAGCTCTCGGCATCGCAACGCTTGGAATGGTCATCGCCAAGCTGTTATTGCAAAGTCATTAATGAACCTTTTCACTTCCCTTTGAAAGAGGTGCCCGTGGAACCGGCAAAAGTTGGTTCGCGGCCGGAGGCTATGCGCTGCCGGGGAACGCGGCCATCGCGCTTCTGGTTCCAATGATTAGGGTGTAAGACACGTATGAACGCCGAACTAAGATGGCTTCAAACGAGCGACTTCCGCACCTGGGAGGAGTTTGTCGCGGCTGAGCGCGATCCGCTGGATTGCAGCGGATGGTTTCAGTGTGGCGTTTGCGTTCCGGGTGACCTGTCGATGGAGGATTTTCAGTTCTGTGCAGCGACAGCCTCGGCTCTCGCTGCGCTGAAGCAGGAGTATCGTCGTCTCAGGTTTCTACTTGTGGATGAGTTTACGCGCGAGGAGATTGAGAGGCAGTTGCATGACTTTTTAGCCCGTGCCAGCGGAAGTTCCTGGCATGAAATTAGAGGGCAGTTGCGGGAGAGGATGTATTCTGAGTATGAGTCCACGAAGGCATAATTTATTTGTCCTAATTCTCCCGCTCCTCCGAATGACAGGTCTTCTCGCTCCCCTTGTGCGCTATCATCAGTGGCGGATGCGGGTCGCGGGGGCGCTCATGAAGCGGTTTGGCACCGAGAGCATGATGCCGGTCTGGTGTTCCAGTCGTTTTACGCGTCATCAGCGCGTGTTGGTTCGTTTGGGTTTTATGGTTGAGCGGGAGTTTGCATTGGCTCGCCGAGCAATTCATGGAAAGGCGTTCTTTACTTTGGTGAAAGCGAAATTTCCAGATGGCTATTGGTCCTGCGCGGCAAGCGGAAGACGCGTTATCGTCACAGCACCCGTGTCGCAGATTTCTGAATGGGAGCAGTTTGTTTCGGAGTATGATCTTCAAACGAGATAAAGAACGCGCTGTAGCCAAGGGCCACATGTCTGCCGCCATCCGCGACGCCGAAGACGCGATCAGACGAAGGTTTGTCGCCGATGGTTTTCGCGGCACTCTTGAATATGCCTCTGACAAAGTAATCGAGACGCAGCGATGGTGGTATATCCCCTTTTGTTGGATTGGGTGTTTGGGATTTATCGTCAGCAAAGATGACCTCTATGTGAACTGGCTGGGATCGGGAGTGACCCTGGACCAGTGTTTTTGGGGACATGACCGTGGAGTTTTCTGTGACTTGGTGGATTTCGCGTTTGCATCCGATACTGACCGAGCGATCGCGGAACGATTACTGCGCCGGTTCAAGCACATGCACGCAAATGCGAGGAATGTCCTCCCGAGCGAATCGGTTTGGTATCGGGATTCAGAGATTCCCCAGGCGGTATCGAATCAGTTTCCGGTTTTCACTCGTCATTTTGTTTGGTTTGCCATTCCTGAGTTGATGCGCGCCTATGAGAAAGACGGACTGCGATTCACTTGCGGATTATCGAAGGGAGACTAGCAAAATCACTGCAGCCAATAGAGCCCATGACTTTCTCCAGCATCAGATCCCGCGATTGGTTGCCCTGGGCAGTGTTTTGCCTTGGGCTGTTAAGTGTGCCACTGGTTTTTATTGTTCGATCTCTCCTGAGTCACTCACCAGCTAGTGGGGAGACTTCGTTTTTTGGTCAGTGGCTGGCAGGCCCGTTATTTATATGCGCCTTTTGTTGTTGTTGTTTATCACCTCTTTTTACGCGATTTTCTATGCCGCTGCGGCTTGCCCTGGCTTTCGTTGGTGCGCTAATTGCCGGATTCGCATTTTTTGTCTGCGAGATGGTTATGTTTTTTCTTTTTCCTCCACTCGTATGATCAAGCCGCTTAACTACCGCCAGTGGCCACTCCCGTTTGGCTTCGTTTGTATTTCACACTATATCGGGGCCGCTACTTTGGAACCTTAGGCCGTTCGGCCATGACTCAACTATGAAACCTAAAAGCGCTAAGCAGCAGTTCGAAAAGTTCATCGGCAACGCAGGAAAGGCGACTGCATCCCTCACACCCGAACAGGCTGTAAGTCTGGTTTTGGATTTCTACAAGCAGGTTCGTGCCGAGGACTGCCCGCTCGATGAGGATGGTGACATGCTACTTTATCAATGGGGCATTTACGCTGACACGGGAGGAGGGGAGTCGTTCCATTTTGACCTCACGCGCCAGTTTATATTGGCCGATTCAGATAGTGACGACGGTATGAGTCAGCTATCACTTACCATGTACTTTAAGCCGAGTCCAGAGTTGCAGGCATTTGAGGGCAGCAATGAGTGGTGTCATTCTCCCGATGATTTGCTGCAGTTTCGCGAGTTCATTGAGAACTCAGATGCTTATCGAGCCGTCTCACAATTAAAACCTAAAGATGTTAAGATTCAGTTCAGCCGCATCTGATCGACGGGTCGCTTGTAATTTTGGTTAGGCCAGACTGCATTTACCGTGGATACCATCGCTTTTATAGTGCCGAAAGGCAAAGACGCGGAGGTTCATATTATTATCAACGGTCGAGACCTCATTGAGATTCTTCGCGAAATTGAGTTGCCGTTTGCCACAGGTGAAGGACACCCGAGTATCGCTGGTGCATACGCCGGGCTTCCCAAAGAGTTGATTTTTCTTCCGTCCCGCCATTTGCTTGGAGAGCCAGACCCGATTTTATTCCGACGGTGAAGGCCGGACTTACCTGCTTGAGTGTGAGTGTGGGGAGCCTGGCTGCTGGCCATTGGCTGTCCGCATCGAGATTCGCAAGCGCGAGGTCGCCTGGCGCGATTTTCAGCAGCCGCATCGCAGTTCAGAGTCGGAAGCTGGCGAGTGGCGTTACGACGCGCTACCATCGTTTACATTCGACAGACAGCTTTATGAAGAGGCGTTGTCAGGACAAAAATTTATGGCTTAACGGCGTCGCTTCAGTCGACCGCGGATGCCTTCTGTTTGTGTTTAATTCCACTCGGCCCGCCGCCGCTGAGTTGCGTTAGGCGGCGTTACGCATGATCCCATTCGACATACTCACAGAGTTGGTCGGCATCGCCACGGAACCCTGGGGCTTGCATTCGTGGTATCGCGTTGCTCCTCCCACTGCTCAGAGCATCCAAAGGATCCAGCGCGAGTTGGGCATCACAATCCCCGACGATTACCTTCGTATCGCTGCTGCTTGCCCCTCTTACGGCGGTTGGCTTGCGGGGATCGGTGACGATTACGACCACGGGTGTCACATCTTACGTCTTAACTCGGCATTCCATTCCCATAGTGATCCGCCGCCGCTGCATTTTGTGCTGCTGAATCACGGACACGACGGAGACTGCGACTGTTGGGATACGCGCGAGGTAACATCGAGCGGAGAGCATCCGATTGTTTACGTTGGTCTGGACGGCATGCGTCCCTGTTGCGTGGAACGGTTTGAGAGTTTTCGTGCTTACATCGAGAACTTTGCGCTGCAAGGTGCGCCAAAGAATCCGAAGACCGGACGACGACGGAGAGCGAAACGATTGATACAGCAGCTTCAGCATGATGACCATGGGGGCTAATCGTGGGCAGCCTCCTTGTTGCTCTGATTTCGCTACATTCAAGCGGCCTGATGATTCCTGCCAACGGTCAGGGCGGAAAATAGATACCGTTGCAGTTTCACCAAATGGCGCTTCATCGAAGACCGCCACGATTCCGACTTCGGATTAGGAGCAATCCATTTTCCGGTAACCCATTTTACGAGCTAAAACAGCTCGAAACCAAAGTCTTTGCTGCACGTCGTCTCAACAAAGCGAGAATTGAACGGCTTCGCGCATTGGCAAAGCGGTGTCGGCGCGGTAATCCGGAAGCGGAAGAGTCGATTTGCTACCATGGCGCTCTGGCCATCATCCATGAGGCCGATGGGTCTATCGAGAAGGCCATTAAGCATCGCGAGAAGGAAATCGCGAAGATCCGCCGCCTTCATGAATTGGAGTTACTATATCCGACCGGAGGCTACTCGCTTCAAAATTTCAGAAAGAAAGACTTGAAGAATCGCGAACGACGGCTAAAGGCGTTGTATGCACGGCGGAGGAACTAACCAACAACAAACCGGTACAGCCAACTACCGCTCCGCACGTGACCAGATAACTTGGGCCGCATGCTTATGTGCTCGCGGGCCTGTCCAAATGAATATGGCAGCAAGTTTAAAATCCTCCTGCGCCTACATGGTCCTGCTGCTGGTTTCCGTGGCCATTCCCAGCCTCCACTTTTTCCTGACGGATCAAGCTATTGAGCATACTCGCATGGGCGCCGGCCTTCTGCCCGCGCACACGCTGCTTTTGCGCTGGCTCGGAGAGCTGTCCTGCATATTACCGATCTTAATTATCGTATGCTTACTTATGTCGTTTCGTCGTGAGTGGTTTACTCGAGCTTCGACCTTGCCTAGAGTGGTTCTCGTGATAAGTAAGGTGCAACTGGCCAAATAGTTACATTTCGGAACGCAACTAAGAGCGTACCGCATCCCTTCTCCCGGGGGAGAAGGATCAAGGATGAGCGGAGCTTTTTTGTCCCGAAGGGCTGATCTTAAACGGTTCGCGAAGCGCAATCTACCAATCAAAATCAAAAATGATTCCAGGGGCGGCACAGAAGGGGTCAGCGGAAGGGGCCAACCCATATGTTCCACAAAACCCCAAGCCTGAATCCCTGCTTTCCTTGACAAAACTATGCTGGTTCAGCAGGGTTCGAGTATGAAGAGGTTCACCGTCCACAGCTTCGGGCTTTCTCGACGGACTTCAGCCAAACATACTGTTTGGGCACCCGCAGTTTTCAGCGCAATATGAAAAACAAAACTCAAACTATTTTCTTCTTCGCCGTGTTGATGACACTCGTCGTCGTTGGTTGCTCGACGCCAAAAGTTGAGACGAGGCGCGGTCCTGTCGATCAATCCGGATTCGCTGATATAGATTCGAGGCTCAACAACCGAACCAACTGGATGGACGGACCGTCGAGATGGATAGACGGACCTGCGAGAGAGTTCTAATCCGGACAAGCGGAAGTCGGTGCGCCTCTGCAACACAATGAATGAGGGAACAACATGGCTGCCTAGGACGGATCACATGCGTTGGCTGCGTAACGGCTTCTTCCTGTTGGTTGCCTTGGCGCCATTGCTCTGCCTGGGTGCAACAAACCAGGTGAACAAGTGGGAGGAACACGAGAATAGGGGCCACAAGCTCATTACGGAGTGCCCCACTTGTCCCGAGGGATACCAGGCGCTGATGCTCCCAATCCAATTTGGAGAACGCCAAAAAGCGGTACGTTTAGCCCGCGAGACGGTGGATAGTTCCGCTCCCCCTGAGTTTAAGCTGTGGGCTAAGGGTGTCCTGAATCGATTCGACCTTTTTGGTAAGCCACTCCAAATGAACTTCACGGCTCTGGATGGCCGGGACGTGGACCTGAGCAAGATGCAGGGCAGGGTGGTTCTGATTGACTTTTGGGGACCCGGATGCCTGCCCTCTGAGGAGGTAGTGGTCGACCTGAAAGCTGTTTATGCAAAGCATCACGCGCAGGGCTTCGAGGTGATTGGGGTCGCCTTTAACGACGACAAAGCCGAGGTGCTTCGTTTTCTACGGGAAAAGGGGATCGAGTGGCCGCAGTACTTTGATGGTAAATCGGGTGTGAGTAACAAATACGGGCAGGAGTTTGGGATCGCCGCCCTCCCGCACATGCTTGTAATCGATAAGACCGGATGTCTTCGCATGGACTTGCTTACAACCCGGCCAATGGGAGGACTCATCGGAATGTTAATGGCAGAAAAGTAAACTTTGGATGCGTTTTGCGACCATCCAATCCTGGCCGGGTGCACTGCCCGTCGCTTTCAAATAAACGAGGAAAACCCAGGTGTTCAATTTCAGGACCGCATCTACCACCATTGCCTTTCTCTCCTCGGTGCCCCCCGCGCTAAAGCCGCCTCTACGTGCTTGTCCACATCAACCGCCCTCCTCAAGTTGAAATCAACGCCACATTCCAGCGCGTCCTTCCGCTGCTTAACCCAGGTGCGGTTCGCTCGCAGACCGCGCCGTACCCAGTTCCTCTGAAAAATACCTGAAACAATCAACCCAACTGGCGTGTTCTTAAAGGCATAGGTCAGCGAATGCGCTTGAAAGCTCCAGCAAAGAGGTTTAGCACATTAGTAATCCTCAACTTTGTACGCATATGATAATGGCAGACGTTTTAAAAATCTTCCTCATCATCGTCGGCATTCTGCTGATCTACGTCAGTTACTGGCTGCTGTCGGAAGCTCTTTTCCCGGCGTTGGTTACCCGCGCCAGCCGGCTTTACTCAAAACCAGTTAAGCTGACGCTTGTGGGCCTCGCCTGTGCCCTCATTCCGGTCGTTCTGGGACTCGTCTGTCTTAATTTACCTAATCCTCTCGTAAAAGTGCTCGGTTGGGTCCTTGTCCTGCTTCCCTCCATGCTCGGCCTCGTCGGCTCCGCCGGCCTTACTCAGCGCATCGGGGAAGGGTTGCCTTCGCCCCTCGATGAAACGCAGCCGTGGCGCAAAGTCCTTCGCGGCGGTGTCCTGCTCGCGCTCTCCTTTCTGTTACCCGTCGTCGGTTGGATCATCATTCCCATTTGGGCGTTGGTGAGCGGCTTCGGTGCCTTTGTGCTCGCCCTCCGGGAACAGCGCGGCGAACGTCCCGCGACTGCCGAGCCCAGCACGCTGATGCGCGCCACCGAGGCTGCGGGATGAATTTACCCCGACGGTCATTCCTAAAAGCCGGTGCCAGTATGGCCTTGCTTGCCACTGCCGGTTGCGATCGCATGCCCCGCGAGGTGCGCCTGCTGATGGCGCTCAATTCCAAAGAAACCGGACCTTTTTCGTCCCCCGCCGGCAGCACAATTGATCCCATCACTCACGTCCTCAACCGCGCTGCGTTCGGCCCTCGACCTGGTGATTACCAGCGCATTCTTGCTCTCGGCAAAAAATCATCCGATAAGCCCGGCGCGGAAATGTCCCCCGCGCAATTGCGCGAAGCTGCCGAAGCGTACCTGGCGCAACAGTTGCAGCCCGAAAAATTGCAGGATGACCAGGCGGAATACGCGGCTGCTCGTTTCGAAACGCTGAGTGAACCGCTAGGTGAACTTTTCGAATATCAACCTGAGCTGCTGCAAAACGAACTCATGCGGGCCACACTCGCTCGGGCGGTCCTTTCCGAACGTCAGCTCTATGAAGTCATGGTTCAGTTCTGGTCGGATCATTTCAACATCGATCCTTCCAAGGGTGATTGTAAATGGCTCAAAGTCGCGGACGACCGTGACGTCATTCGCAAACACGCCATGGGCCAGTTCGCGGATATGTTGCGCGCCTCCGCCCTGAGCCCGGCGATGCTCTGGTACCTCGATGGCCGCGTGAATCAGCGGGAGAACATGAGCGAAAAGCCGAACGAAAACTATGCGCGCGAACTCCTCGAGTTACACACGCTCGGTGTTCACGGCGGCTACACGCAAAAGGATGTGATGGAGGTGGCTCGCTGCCTCACGGGTTGGACAGTCCGCTCAACCGGTAAAGGCCCGCGCTTTCAAATTGGCAAAGTGGAGTTCAACCCCGCCCACCACGATTTCGGCGCGAAAGAAGTCCTGGGCCAGCGGATCCAGGCAACCCCGGAAACCAATAGCAAACAGGAACGTCAACAACTCGGTTCGCACGAACTCGAACGCGTCCTGCGCATCGCGATGCGCCATCCCTCCACCGCGCAACACATCGCCACCAAACTCTGTCGTCATTTCATCTCGGATACCCCGCCGCCTACCGCCGTGACTGCCGTTGCCAAAGCGTTTGCCGAGACCGACGGCGATATTCGAGCCACGTTGCGCGCGCTTTTCGCTACGGAGGATTTCTGGGGCTCCGGCGGCGCCAAATTCAAGCGGCCATTTACATTTGTGGCTTCGGCCCTGCGCGCGACCGACGCGAAAACCGACGCCAGCCTCGAAGTGATCGATTTCCTCAAGCGCATGGGACACGCTCCCTTCAACTATCCGACACCCGACGGCTACCCCGAACAAGCTGCGCCTTGGATGGGAACGCTGCTCTGGCGCTGGAACTTTGCCGTCGCGCTGAGCCAAAATGGGCTCAAAGGCACGCGCATCAAAATGGAAGCGTTGCAGAAAAAAGCCGGGGGCGAAGAAGGTTTGATGGCGCATCTGCTCGGCCGACAGGCAACGGCCGAGGAAAAGACCGCCTTCCACGAATCTGGTGCCGGGTTGGCGCTCATTCTCGCCTCACCCGGCTTCCAACGATGTTGATATGAACTCCGCTCAACATTTCGTTTCCGGAAATCGCGATGAACGTCGCACGCTCGTGGTCATCTTCCTTCGTGGCGGAGCCGATGGCCTGAACATGGTCGCCCCGCTGCAGGATGACGGCTACTACCGCGCCCGGCCTCGGATTGCCATCAGCAAATCCAAAGCCGTTCCTCTGGATGGTTTCTATGGGCTCAACCCGCTGCTTCAAGATCTCGAACCTGTCTATAAAGACGGCCAATTAGCCATCATCCACGCCGCCGGCTCCGAAGACGACACGCGCTCGCACTTCGAAGCACAGGATCTCATGGAACATGGCGGGCTCGTGGGCGGCGGTTGGCTGGGTCGATTTCTCCGCGCGCAAACTCAGGGAACCGCCGGCCCCCTCGCTGCCGTGGCCCTCGGTAAGGCGGTCCCCGAATGTCTCCGCGGCGCTCCGGCCGCTACCGTTTTCCAATCGCTGGATGATTTTTCCCTCGGCAAAGAACAGGGCCGCCTGATGCGCGCCCTCGCCGGCCTCTATGGCCGCGAAACGGATGCTCTGGGCGCCGCGGGCCAGTACACTCTCGATGCCTTGCGCCGCGTCGAAAAATTGCGCGGCGAAATTTATCATCCTTCGGCGGGCGCGGAGTATGGCACCGACTCCTTCGCCACCGGCCTCCTGCAAATCGCGCGGCTCATCAAAGCACGCATCGGACTCGAAGCCGCCTCCCTGGATTTAAACGGCTGGGATTCTCACTTCGGACAATCCACGGTCATGGACCCGCTCATGACGCGCCTGGCCAAAGGGTTGGCCATGTTTTACAAAGACCTGGGACCCGCTCTCGAAACCACCACCGTAGTGGTCATGACCGAGTTCGGGCGGCGCGTGGAGGAAAACTCGGCTTTCGGAACGGATCACGGCCGCGGCAGTGTGATGTTTGTGATGGGCGGAGGAGTCAAAGGCGGCCGCGTGCTCGGCAAATGGCCAGGCCTGACGCGTGACGTGCTCGAAGGCCCCGGCGACCTACCCGTGGTAAATAATTATCGCAACGTTCTCGCGCCGATTCTGACCCGCCACGGCGCGGGAGATAAATTGGACCAGGTCTTTCCGCAATTCGAATTGAACCCGCTCCCGATCTACGGCTGATCGACCTTGTCAGGGCGAAGCCGGCTCCAGTTTGACCGTCCCTTTCGGCGGCGCTTCGCCTCCTAATCTCACAATCAGATGATAAACTCGTCCACTACCCAGCGTGAACGTCATCCCGAGTTGGTTATAAGTAATGGATTCAATTCCCATCTGATATCGTTCCGCATTGTCCGGCTCACCGTAGGCATTGATCAAATCGGCACGCGTGGAATTCATACCGATGCCTTCCTTGGTCCGTCCTTTGAATGCCGCGACATACGGTCCAGAATTCCCGGTCACATCGCCACACATGATCATCTGAACGATCCCATTGGTATCCGGGATCACTGCCAAACCCAATGAGCGATAATCCAAAGCCTTTTCGGTTTTGCGCGAGGGCTCACCCCATGCCGCCACGACTTGCTGCACGTTCATCCCCGCGTGCACTGCTCCGACACCAACGCGCGGCTCAATGACCATCGTCGCGTTCGTGCCCGCTGTTGTTGCGGCACTGTCCGTGGAGTCCTCTGAACAGCCGCAGAGAACAGCAAGCACCACCCCAATGCTCCCCAGCCATGCCATCCATGCGCGTACCATAACGCCCGCGAGTATACCACACGGGCAAAAGTCCCTATAGAGAATTACGCCGCCCGGGAGTTGGTTAAAATGAGCGAGGTTTATTCAACGCCGGGCTCGTACTTTAAAAAGGAATTGATTATGAAAACTCTGATGATTGCAATTTTGACTGCTTCGATTTCCGCATTTGCCCAATCACCACCGCCGGGAACCATTTCGCATCCGAGTGATTCGTCCATCGGAACCAATTCCAGCGTCACGAGTCCCACCGCGGAAATCAGCGGCTCTGGCATGACCTTCACGAACACATCGGGCCAAACCTTTTCGATCGAACAATTGGCGAACCAACTCAGTTCCCTCCGGAGCGCCGTTGACCAAACCTTGCCCGTCCTGATCGCCTTCAACGAGAGTTATTCCAATTCCGCAACTGGAACGCAAACCGTGGCGGGCAAATTGTCGAACTTGCTCTCCGGAGCGCTCAACCGCAACAGCTCGTCCACCAGCAGCACCAATCAGGCGAACGGTCAATGGAACAACTTGCTGGGCGGTTTGCAAAAGTTGCTAAATCGCAATTCCAATACCAACAGCGAAACCTTTAATCCGACGACAGTTCGCGATCTCGGAACGTTGCAGACGGAGTTGCAGCCGGTCGCTTCAACGTTGCAAACGCTCAACGTGACTTCGAACACCAACGGAATTTCCAGCACCGAAAACGTGCTTTCTCCTACCGGACGAAAGTAACGCACGGAAACTGTCCATCACGAAACTTTACGCGAGGAGTTCCTGGATCTCGTTCCACGTGAGCGAACCGGCGAACTCCTCTTCGCCCCCAATGGTGGCCTTGATGATCTCTCGTTTCCGGTTCTGCAACGTCAAAATCTTTTCCTCTACGGTATCCCGAGTAATCAGCTTATAGCTGGTCACCACTTTGCTTTGGCCTATCCGATGCGCCCGATCCGTCGCCTGGTCTTCAACCGCCGGATTCCACCACGGGTCAAAATGGATCACCGTATCCGCCGCCGTCAGATTCAATCCCACGCCGCCCGCTTTTAAGCTGATTAGAAAAATCGGAATCTTGTCGCTGCCCTGAAAGCGCTGCACCACCGCCCCGCGATCGGTCGTCGATCCGTCGAGGTAGCAATATTCCAAACCCTCCGCGTCCAATCGCTCCTTCAACAACGTGAGCATCGAAACAAATTGGCTAAAGACCAAAACCCTATGCCCGCCGTCGATGACTTCCTCCAGCAGTTCGCCAAACATATCAATCTTGCCGGACGCACTTGCCGCTTCGACGCCTTCAAGGTTCAGCAAGCGAAGGTCGCAACAAATCTGCCGCAATCGGAGCAGCGCGCTCAACACCATCATGCGGCTTTTGGCTTGGCCCTGTTCTCCGACGGCATCGAGGATCTCCTTCCGCGTCGCCTCAATCACTTGCTGATACGCCGCGCGTTGCTCGGCAGTGAGTTCGCAATACGCAATTTGCTCGAGCCGGGCCGGCAGTTCCGACGCAACATCCTTCTTTAGTCGCCGCAGCAGAAACGGTTTCAGCCGCCGAGCAAGTCGCTTTTGGGCCTCCACGTTTTTATCGCGAGTAATGGGAGCTTCGTATCGTTCCTTGAAATCCTGCGCCGAGCCTAGATAACCGGGCATTAAGAAATCGAAGATCGACCAGAGATCGAGCACCGAATTTTCCAGGGGCGTTCCCGTGAGCACAAGGTGATGCCGCGCCCGGATGGCCTTTACCGCCTGGGCGTTTTGCGTCTGCCGATTCTTAATATGCTGCGCTTCGTCGAGAATAACGGTATCGAATTCCAATCCACGATACCGCTCCGCATCCCTGCGAATCAGGGCATAGCTGGTCACCAGCAAATCCATTTTCGAAATTTCGCCGAACAACCCGGCACGCTCAGGCCCTTGCAACGCCAGCACGCGCAGGGACGGGGTAAACTTTTTTGCTTCGGCCAACCAATTGAACACCAGGCTGGTGGGACAAACCACGAGGGCAGGGGAGAGCCCGGGTTCCCGCTCACGGACGTGCCGCAGAAACGCCAGCGTTTGCAGCGTTTTTCCCAGGCCCATTTCATCCGCCAAAATCCCGCCGAACTGGTTCTCCCGCAGAAAACTCAACCAGCCCACGCCTTCCTTTTGATAGGGTCGAAGGACCGAATCCAAATTGCCGAGCGGCGGACATTCCAATTTTGCTTCTCCGCTTTGCCGAGCCGCCCGTTCCTTCCAGGCGGCGGTGGCCTGAACCCGCCAATTCGCATTCTGCCGCAGAGTGGATTCCAAAAATCCCGCCTGCGTACTGGGAATCCGGTAGCCTTGCGCGTGCTGCTCCGGCGCACAGTCGCGCAGGGTCTCCTGAAACTCCTCCACCGCGGCGGTATCGATGAGCGCCAATTTCCCGTTCTTCAGGCGCGTGTGACTTTGGCCGGACAGGAGCAGCCGTTGGATCTCCGCTTGTGAAAACGTCTCTCCACCCGTCGCCGAAAACACCACACCCAGGTCAAACCACTGCACGCCCGAAGGCGTAATCTGAAATTGCGGTTCGATACGCTCTAATTTATCCGACGTGCTCCGTTGTAACCGCTCTTCCAGTGTCACACTCCATTCCTTTTGCAGTTTGGGATATTCCCGCGCGAAAAAATTGAGCACTCCATTCTGCCCGAGCAACTGCAGTTTGCCCTGCGCGTCCGGCCCGGTGAAACCGGAGCGTTGCAGCCGCGCCAGCGCCGAGCGCTCCGCTGCCACGTCCCGAGTGGAATAGCGCTTCACATTGTCCGGGTCAGGAAGCCAAACATGTTCTTCCGCCGCCGTGACGCCGAGCGTCATGATTCGAGTGCCATAAGCGCATTGCAGGATGCCGCTCAACTGCGCCAACCCCCCGCTCAGCGCCAGGTGAAATTGCGGCGTTTGCGGTTCCAGAGTGAAATCCTCCAGATTGAAATTGGCCTTTATCTCCCCAGCCATCTGCAGCGCGGGCCAATCCTGACTCAAAAATTGCGGAATTTGGTTTCGCGGGACCACCACCGGCTTCTGCAAAACGTCACGGAGCAGTGCAGGCAACAAAAGCGGCCGAAAGCTTTTGTCCTGCCAAACCCAATTGCCCACCTTCACCAGCGATCCCGGTTTTAGTGCAGATGAAACCTGAATCTCGCCATTTGCCTGCAAGGTCGCGGCCAACGGAATTTTCAAAGCTTCCGAGCGAATTCTTACTTCATCGCTTTTGCCAATCGTCACATTGGGATGCTCCACAAGCCGGGGCAAAATCTCGGCGAGCATTTCCGGTGTCACTTGCAAGAGTGCCGGTGTTTCGCCCTCGGCAATGCCTTCCAGTGCCTCGATGAGTTTGTCGTCTTGGGTTGAAAACGCAAAGGTGCGCCCTTTCGGCAGCGCGTTTAATGGTGCGCGCCCGACCGCCCACCTGGCCTCGAGTACGAGCATCAGCTTGCCTCGGGAGACCGCGGCCTCGACATTGGGCGGCAGAATAACGAATAACTCCGCTGGTTCACCCTCGGGACTCCGCTGTAATGTTGATGCTTTCCGGGACGCAACCGGCTTCACGCCCACGCCCACACCGGGCCGATTTCCCTTAGCCACCATCGTAGCCACGGGTTCCGGCTGCTGGGATTTTAGCCAATGCAAACCCACCCCGACCGAGTGCGCGCAAATCTTGCCCCATTCCCGGGCTTCCCGGCAGGTGCAGAGGTTCTCTATGTCCACCTCATTATGAATCACCATCGAAGCGCGGAAGGAAACTTCGCCCGACTGCACCACGCCCCGGAGCAGGGGCGGCCCCCAAAAAGAACTCAGCACCTGCCCCTGCTCAATATAGGCCCGGGCACGCTTCATCACGTCCCATCCCGCGGCTTTGCTCAGGAGGGACTCTGTCAGGTCAACCGCCACGAACGGATAATATGACCCGCACGGATTAGCCCGACAAAGATTAAAAATCTCATTCAATAGTGCGTTGGCAGCCGAGCAGCCTGCTCCCGCGAGCTGCCTCCGCTGCTGACTTATCCGCATTTGCATTTCCACATTCCGCGAGGCATTCTCCTGAAATTAGTTAATTCCGATTAAATGCAACGCGCCCTTGTCATGACTGTGCTTGGCCAGGATCGTCCCGGCCTCGTCGATTCCGTAGCTGCCATCATCGCTGAACATGGCGGCAATTGGCTCGAGAGCCGCATGTCCCGGCTGGGTGGTCATTTCGCGGGTATTCTTCGAGTTGAAGTGCCTCCGGACAAAGAGTCCGCCGTCGTGCAAAAGCTAAACGACCTTTCCAGCAAAGGTCTGCAGGTCGTCGTCCATACGGATCAGGCACCCACCACCTCGGTGCCTCATCGTCTTTCCCTGCTGGAAATCGTGGGTGACGACCGGCCCGGAATCGTTCGGCAAATCTCCCACGCCCTGGCCGAGCATGGTGTAAATGTTGAAGATTTGCACACGGAACGCTCCAGTGCTGCCATGACCGGCGAAATGATATTCTGGGCGCGAGCGCACCTCAGTCTACCGGAGAACGCCAACCTTTCTGAGATCCGCCAGCAGCTCGAACGCATCGCGGAAGATTTGATCGTCACCATCAAACTCGAACCGCTGCCGCCCGCCTCCTGAATCGCTCGGGCTAACCGTCTGAAAAAAGGCAGGGCGGCTGTAAACAGCCGCCCACTCCAACCAACTGCAACCCAGCAGATCCACCCTCAGTTGGTCACGAGTGCCGTGATTCTGCCTCTTTTGGCCGCTTCGAGTATGGGGAAACCACCTACCATAGAGCTTCCTCACGATGGGTGTTAGACCCTATGCTCGACCCGGGAATTTTCTCATAGTGTCGAAGCCAGGTTAGAGGGTTATGAGAGAAAACGATGTGATCCTCCTGGTCGAGGACAATCCAACCGATGCCATGCTCGTGAAGGCGGCGTTTGACAAGGCCGGCGGCGCGGCACGGTTCGTTACCCTGAACGACGGCGAAGCCGCCATGGCCTATTTTTCCGGGGCAGAGCCCTATTCCGACCGGACAAAATATCCGCTCCCGCAGCTCCTATTGCTCGACCTGAGAATGCCTCGAGTCAGTGGCCTGGAACTGCTCACCTGGCTGCGAGCTCAACCTTATGGCGCGCACCTCCCGGTGATCGTTCTCACAGAGTCCTCCTATGATAAGGATATTCGCGATGCCTACCGCCTCGGAGCCAAGACGTTTCTCACCAAACCCTTTGCGCCGGACGATTTCTCCTCCGCGCTTAAGTACACGACCGATTACTGGTTCCACGGAAATAGCCTGCCCAGCTCAGCTCCCTACGTTGCGCCTCCGGCAACTGGCTCATCCGGCAGTGTGCCGGCGGCTTCCTCCTGAGATGGATGCTGCTTAAGCCAGCACGCTCTCCGGCATCTGTAATTCCGGCACCAGATTGAACGTTAGCCAGAAATCCCGGATCGAACGTGCCATGGCGGTCAGCTTTTCCGGCGAGGCGGTCTTCACCAGAAACGAATTGGCTCCCGCCTTATAGGCTCTCACGATATCTCCATCATCCTGGGATGCGGTGAGCATGATAACCACAAGGCTTTGGAAATCGCGGTGTGACCGAATCCATTTCAGGACTTCCAGCCCATTGAGTTTCGGCAGACGCTGATCCAGCAGCACGATACTTGGAAAGGGAAATCTCTCCCGGTCCCCAAACTCTCCCTCTCCGTTTAGATACTCTTTGGCTTCCAACCCGTTTCCCACCACTTTCACCGGGTTGGCGACTTCCGCCTTTTCGAGGGCTCTTTTCAGGAATACCACATCATCTCCATTATCCTCTACCAATAATATCGCGTTGCTCATTTTCGAGTTGGTTATCGCGCAACTTTCTTTCGTTCTGCCGAGAAGCGGTTGTCATCAATCCGTGTTGCGAGAATCCTTGTAAGTTATTGAAAGAACCGCGTTTGTCTCAGTGGGTATTTCCCGCAAATATTTTGTAACCTAAAAGTGTCAGTGAGGGTCTTATTTCAAAAGCATCTTGACAGCTCGTATACAATCCGCGCCATGACTTTGGAAGAAAAGCAGCAGCTTCAGACTGCAATTTCGACTATAGCCGATCCCCGAGGGAACTGGGCGTATGGCTGGAAACTGCTATGCCAGTTAGCCGAGATAGATCCGGAAAAGATGCAGCCGCCCTTCACGAAACCCAAGTTCCTCGATGAACAACGCCGGGCCGGTTGATTATTTTTCCCTCGTCTCCCCTCTCAGGGCACGCTCGGTTCCTTCAATACCCACTTCTTAGATTAAAGCCGCTGCCTTTTCATTCGATTTGCCAATCTCCATCCGGCCCTCTGGAACTTCCGTTGGCCGTTCGAATTCGCACCAGAAGCAACTCCCACCATTCTTGCCGCTCACGACACCAAGTCGTCCACCCATTCGTTCCACGGCTTTGGCCGTAATGGCTAAACCGATTCCGGTCCCGGGATATTCGTTCGAGCCGCTATGGAGCCTTTGAAATATTCCAAAGATTTTGTTGTGATATTCCTTCGGTATCCCAATGCCATTATCGCAAACCGAAATCTTCACCCGCTCGGAGGAAACTTCGGTATCAAGGAGAACGTGAGGCGCCGTACCGGCTGGTACAAACTTGATGGCATTACTAATTAGTTGCAGCAGCACGGTTTCCAACAAAAACATGTTCCCATTAATTTCCGGCCAGTACCCGCCAAAACTTACGCGACCTCCACGCCGCTCCGCTTCGGGTCCTAATCGGCTGATGACACGTTCGACGACCGGACGGCTCTCAACTCGGCCAATGGGAAAGTCGTCATGCCCCAGTCGGCCATACTCCAACAAGCCGTGTATCAATAAATCCATGCGATTAGCGGCTTCCGAAATATGTTCAAGATAACCGCGTCCCTCGCTGGTCAAAACCGGCGAGAATTGCTTCTCGAGTATAGCTGTATAACCCTCCATGGCACGTAGCGGGGCACGCAAGTCGTGGGCGATGTGGTAGCAAACTCCTTCGAGCGAGGCGATTGTTTCCCGCAGGTGTTCCGTGCGCTCCTGCACCCGGCGTTCGAGCACGGCCGCGTGTTGTCTCAATTGATTTTGGGCCAATTGCAGGGCGTGTTCCGCCTCGTGGCGCACCGCCACTTCTTTCTCCAGTTCCCGCTGCTTTTCATTGGCGCGAGCCAGCGCCCCGCGCAGCATGCTGCTCGTTATCGCAATGGCCAGGGAGGAAAAAACAAACGCCACCAGCGCCACGAATTCGTCCAGGTCCTCGTGCGGCAAATTGAGTTGCATCCTGGGTGTGATGAAGAAAAAATCTCCCGCGACCCAGGAAAGCACCATGGCCAGGAGACCAGGTCCCAGGCCTCCATACCATGACGTGACAGCCACGGCAGCAAAGTACAACGTCAAGGCATGATGATCTCCCAGAAATGGGTCGATCGCTCCTCTTAACAGCGAAGCCACAATGACGGTCAAAAATGCCAGTGACCAGGCGATGGTTGAACGGACGCGCTTTCTGTGTCGTACGCGCTCCAGCCATTTCCTCCACCCGGTCTTTGCTTCCGTGCCTGCTGACTTTGACTGCTCGAAATTCATACCTGAGGCGGTTCCACCGCGCTCTTCCAATCTCCACATGAATTATCGTATCGCGAAAATCAATCCTTCGCGAGGTGAAATTCGAGCCGCTCGAGGGGGACCGATTTAGCTGACTGCCGGCTCCTTGACGCTTTCTTTTTGAGAGACCGCGGGCGCTTGGGGAACTTTTGCGCCTTCGGGCTCTTTGACCTTGGCCGGCTGCGCTTTGCGTTTTTCAAAATCGGCTCGCAACGTATAAGTGAGGGCGATCAAAGTGATCTGACTGGCGAGGAATGGCTTGGTGACGTAACCCCGCGCCCCGGAAAAGCCCGCCTGCATGCGTGAAGCCATATCGTTGCGCCCGGTCACAAATACGACCGGCGTGGTTTTGTTGAGGGACGCTTCGTGAATGCGCGCGCAGGTTTGGAAACCATCCATCCCCGGCATGATGACATCCAGAAAGATTAGGTCATAAACGGTGGTATTTGCCGCGGTCAGGGCCACTTCGCCGCTCCCCGCCAGATCCGGTCGTCCGAAAAGCAATTGCAGCGAGGCGCCCAAGGCCCGCTGGCCAATGGGATCGTCATCCACTACGAGGATTCGCCCCGCTCGGTTTAATTGCTCACCGTGATATTCCGCTGCGCACAATTCATTGATTAATTCGAGGGCGCTCTCCGCTGCCTTCAGCGTTTCCGGACTGCACAAATCTCCATTCTCCATTAATTTTCGGATGAGACTTTCGAGGGCGCAGGTAAGTTTGCATGCCCAGGCTAGTTCCGCCCTCTGGGCTGCTGAACTCAGCAACTTGGTTCCCATGTAGCATTGGCCGAGCAACGCCTTCTTCATCGGCTGGGCATCTCCGCCTCTTAATTGCTCAAGCTGGGTGCGCAATTGCCCCACGTGTTTAGTAGATTCCTTGAAAAACTGCCGCACCGCCTCCTGAATCTCCGGCTCGGCGGAAGGCTCCACGGCCTCATTAACCGGAGATAATTTTTCCTCTTCGTGATGTTTTGTGGAAGGATCGACTTTGTTTGCATCGTTCGAATCGAGAGCTGGAGTCGCCGCTTCGCTCTTCCTGGGAACCGGATCCTTTTCGATGACCTTGGGCGCGGCGGCCGGTTGCTCGCGCAACTTGGCTCGCAGAACCAGTGTCAGCGCCTTCACCGTGATTTCAAAGGAAAGGAACGGTTTGGCGATCAAATCTTCTCCGCCGCTCTGGTTTGCTTTCACGCGCGAGGCAAAATCGTCCATGCGAGTGACGAAGATGGTCGGAGTTTTCACATTTAATTTGCCCTCGCGAAGTTTCAGGCAAAGTTCGAACCCGTCCATCCCCGGCATGTCCACGTCCAGAAACATGAGATCGAACGCCTTCGCTTCGGCTTTCTTAAGTGCCTCTTCGCCATTCTGGGCGAGCTCCGGTTCATTGAAGGCTTGTTTCAGCGCGAAGCTGATGGCCTTGCGGCTTATGGCGTCGTCGTCCACCGCCAGAATCCGCACGGCGCTCGTGCTTCCGGCCTTCGCTCGAGTGGGTTGCGAGCAGAGTTTATCCAGCAGCCGCACCGCTTCAACGATCGTGCGCAAAACGGAAGCTGTTGCTTCGGCGCCCCTTCTGGCGAGTTGCTCCAGCAATCCTTCCAGGGCCAGCGCTAATTGCCAGCTTGCCAGCGATTCTGGAGCGGTGCAGCTCTCGCAAATTTTCCGCAGCGGTTCGCGCAGGTTTTGCAGAGACTTCAGCTTGAGTTCGCTCGTCTCTGCATGTTCCACCTTGAAAAGCAAGTTGCCGAGTTCGATCAGGAGTTCTGCTAGAACTTTGTCGCTCGCGATGAGAGGAGCATGGAAGCCACTCGCCCCGATCTTGATTGACGTCACGGCCGCTTTTGCCCCAGCCGCGTTTTCGACACTGGCGACCGGGCCTTCCCGCAACGCATTGAAAAACTCGACCACGCTCGGTTCCTCGGCGAGTAACTTTTCCAGTGAATCTTCCGTCCTGGCCGCCGGCAGCCTGCTGCCTGCATTGATTGCCTGCACCGCAAACCGAATCATAAAAACGCCGAGGAAAGCTACCAGGGACATGAGGATGATATCCTCGGCGTTGCTTTCGGATTCGCTGGTGGATTCGGGTTGGGGTGGTGGCTGCGCCAATTCGTGGACCTTATTGTTAAGAGCTTCCTCGAACGCGGCTTTGCGGGCTTTGGCCGATATTGCTTCGGGAGTCGTTCCCGCCTTTTCGGCCGCCTCCTGCGCTTTGGCTACATACCGGCGGACTGTCGCGACGTAGGCGTTCGTGGGATTGTTGGAATTAGTGCCTTCGGCCACGGTCTTGAGGGTGCTCTGTGTTAGGCAAGTGAGCAGCAACATTAGCCCACCAGCCTGAGCCACCCGGGCAATCAACCGCCTTCCCACGCGTGCATAAGACACAGGCGCTCGTTTTCGCGTTTTGTTCAAGACCATGCGAATTGCCACTTACACCCGGCAATAACATTGCCAGGTGTAGCCAGAAAACAGCAGCTTCTCAGCCATTTCGTTACTTATAGGCGGCGACGTTGCTCCGTTTCCCCCAGGAGCTTCAACTCGGCACCAAAGCAGCTATTACCAAAAAGCCGGAAAACTGGTAAACGGCAGGCATTGATACATGGCATAGCGGTATTAATGCGCCCGAAGGACATGATTTTGCCCGCTCTTGGTACATGGCGTGCTCAATAATGTGACAGAGCAATAATGAGAATAGACCCAATCAAGGCCCGGCGGTGCCGTGACCTCACTTCTGCTTTTACTTTAGTTGAAGCGGTTGTGGCTTCAGGCTTGGCGGGCATTCTGGTCCTGGCTTCCCTCTCCGGGTTTTCCCATGGCTTCGCCTCGGTCAAATTGCAGCGGGAATATTCCCGAGCTACCCAAATTCTCCTGGAAAAGACCGAGCTCGTTCACCTCTACAACTGGGACCAGCTTACGGGCAATGACGTTACCACTTACGTTCCAACCAACTTTACGGCTCCGTTTTATCCCGATGCCGCTAACGGTGGCTTCTCTTACACTGGCACTGCTTCAGTCACAACCTTTCCCATGACGGAGACCTACTCCAACGAATTGCGGATGTTTACCGTCTCGGTTTCCTGGAAGTCCGGCAAAGTGGTTCGCTCCCGTTCTATGAGCACCTACGTCTCTCACTATGGTTTTCAAAACTACCTGTATTAAGAGCACTGCCGCCTTCACGCTGGTGGAGACGCTGGTGGCTGCCGCCGTCAGTCTGCTCGTGCTGACTTCCGTTGCCTCTTTCTTCATCTTCAGCAATCGCAGCTTCGCTTTCCTGGCAAACTATCAGGAACTCGACCAGCGCACGCAATTTGCCCTCGACCGCATGACCCGCGAAGTTCGCCAGGTCAACGGGTTGACCGAGTTTGCAACTACCAATCTGACGTTCGAAGATTATGACGGCAATGCATTGACCTACAATTACGACGCGGCTCACCAACAGCTCACTCGCACCAAAGGCGGCAATAGCGAAACGCTTTTGACCGGGTGTGATTCACTCAAGTTTTCCATTTTCCAACGCACTCCAAGCAATAATACGTTCCTTCCTTATCCCACCTCCAATGTCACCAACACGAAGGTCATCGAACTCACTTGGAACTGCACGCGTAGCTGTTTGACCACCAAGGCCAATACAGAGTCGATGGAGTCCGCCAAAATTGTGATTCGCAAGAAATGAATTTTCCTCGCCAATATAAAACATTCCGTGGCGAACGCGCCGGGGTCCTGATTGCGACGATGGTATTCGGCGGAGTAGTCGGCGCTATTCTCTTGAGTTACCTGGTTCTGCTTCAATCCCGCAGCCTCGTTCGCGCGCGGTCCCAGGCTTGGAATGCTGCCATCCCGCTTCTCGATGCCGGTATTGAGGAGGCCTTTACCCATCTTTGGGCAGACTATCCCATAATCGTCACCAATGGTTGGACGAATGAAGTCATCGCCGGCCAAACGGTGGTTTCCAAGCGGCGCAACTTTTCTGATGGCAGTTATAATTACGTAACCTTGTATAATGCCCTCTCCAATAATCCGGTGATTTACAGCACCGGTTTCATTCCCGCTCCTTTGGGGCAGGGTTATATCACACGAACCGTGCAGGTAAGCACCACCAATCCGCCTGCTTTTACCAAAGCTATCGCCGCCAAAGGGCTGATCACACTGACGAGCCATATGATTGTGGATAGCTTTGATTCTACGAGTTCCTCCTATAGCACGGGTGGCGCGTACGATCCTGCGAAGCATCGCGCCAATGCGGCGGTGGTTACGGATTCGTCGGCCAATCCTGCTATCAGTGTCGGCAATGCCACTATCCTGGGCCCTGTGCGAACGGGACCCGGCGGAATTGTCGCTGTCGGCGGCGGAGCCGTCGGCGACCTGGCGTGGGTTGCTGGCCACAGTGGTGTCGAACCAGGTTTCAGCACCGACGACATGAACGTCACGTACCCGGATAACGCTATGCCAACTGGCGTCGCGTCATGGCCTGCTCTTGCCTCCGGTTCATATCCATATAGCGGCACAAACTATAATTATGCGCTGGGCAATGCGAATTACTCGATTTCCTCGCTGACAATGGGCTCCGGCCAAAGTCTTGTCGTAACCGGCAAGGCCACACTTTATGTGAGTGGCTCGGTAAGCATTACTGGCGGCTCATTTATTTACATCGCTCCGGGTGGCAATTTGCAACTTTATGTCGGTGGTCCTTCGGCTGACATTTCTGGTGGCGGGGTAATGAACATGAACGGTAACGCTGGCAGTTTTGCTTACTGGGGCTTGCCAGGTAATACGTCGATTAACTTCGCCGGAAATTCCGCGTTGGTCGGTACGATCAACGCTCCCAATGCCGATCTCACGCTCACCGGCGGGAGCGACATTTATGGCGCAATCGTCGTAAAGACTTTCACCGGGAGCAGCAGCGGCGCCAGTCTTCACTACGATGAAGGCTTGGCCCGAGTGCTCCATTTGCGGCTTCTCACGTATCGCGAGCAGTAAAAAAAGAACGGCCCAGGCGCTCCTCGCACCTGGACCGTTCGTCGATTTATTTCAATCTCCTGTTATAAAGGTCCGAGATTTAACAACCCTCCCACTATCTGATTCAGCAGCGTTCCCAGACCCAATCCGCCGCGATTCGTCAGGCTGCACAGCAGGTTACCCAATAGCGCTCCGTGATGAGCGGTAATATCCACCGTCACCGGTCCGTTGTTGCAATTATCGAGCACGACTTGCAAGCCGAGCAGGTTCAAGTTCACCGGCCCGAGTGCCAGGTTCAAAATCGCGCATTCACCGGCGGCTTGTCCCCCGCTGATATTCGCCAGTACGGCGTTGAGCAAATTCTGCAGCGCTCCATTGAGCAAATCAGTCAGCCCTGCCGTTAGGTTCGTCAATGATTGCAGATCCAATGCGGCGATAATCTGGTTCAGGTTCAATCCTTGATTGAGCAAATTGGCAATACTGCATAGCAGGTCTCCCAGAAGTCCTCCGCCTTCATGCGCGGTAATCGTTAAACAGATCGGGCTCGTTTGTACCACTAAACCCAGCAAGTCTAAATTGATCGGCGCGAGCGATAAGTCCAGGATGGGACAACCAGCGGGTGCATTGGTCTGATCCGGAGCCAGGCTGATGTTTACCGGCACGTTGCTGAACGGCGCAGTATAGACTCGGCCGCGGATGGTCGCTGTGGCCACGCCGGACGCAACCAACTGCCCATTCACTGCAGTTATGTTCGTGACGGAGGGCACGATTTGCAGGCTGCTGCTGCGGGGCGCAGCATCGGCCGTCGTTGCCATTAGACCAATCCCCAGCAGAATTGCAGCGGCACCGCAGCGCAGGGTATTTCCATATTTTAAATGCATAATGATTTTTTCTTTCGGTTTTTTGTTTACTCGGGGGGCCTCTGAGCTTGGTCCCAGTTGCCCGGACTCGGTTACCTTACCCTGATGCCCCAGCCACAAGCTGCTAGGACAACTGACCTTTTTGTGGGTAGGATTTCAGAGTAGGGGCCACGGGCACTTTCCCTTGGAATCAGAATGTGTTCATCGCAGGCATCTCGGCGAAAAATCAACACCGATCAAATTAAGCCGCTGAGAATGCCTGCAAAAAAAGTGGACCGGTCCGGCCAGCTTCCCCTCGAATATTCCCTTGCTTGGCCCGACCGGTCCCCGGTTGCTCGACGCAAACTTGTTCCCGCATGACAAACGGGCTGTTCCTTATGTCCGACTAACCCTCGGACACTTGCGACAGGAGCAATTCAAGTTTCATCGTTGATTCACTCTATGGTGATTTCTTTGTCACTCCATAGAGACTTCACCCCCGGGAAAATCCTGGCCAATGACGCGTTGCTCGTTCGGGAAAAGTTTTCATAACCGGTTAAAAATTATTGCTCTCCACCGAACAAATTATGTTTGGTCCCGGGGCGGCGTCATCCAATTCCTGGTACGCTCCCAGGAATCCTCTGGCGCCGTTTTGCGGCTCCCGGCGTTCCGTCTGCTTAATGGGGTTCATGGATTTTGTTGTATTGGCTGTGGATCCAGTGGGGCAAGGGGCTTGTCCGTCCAACCGCATTTCTACTTCTGGAATAATTAAGAAACCGCGTGCGCTTTCTGCGCGGAACTGGCGCGCGCGCCTTGTGCCTTCGCTAATGCAATGCTTCGCAGCCCTTTTAGTTTTTTGTCTCCGCCAACCAACCCATGCCGTCACACTCGCGTGGGACGCCGTAACCAACACACCCATAGCCGGCTATTACTTGTACGTCGGCACCAATACCGGTTCCTATGACACCACTAATGATGTTAGCAATCTTACGCAAGCGACCCTCACGAATCTCCTTACCGGCTCCACTTACTTCTTCGCCGTTACGGCTTACGACGCCAATGGATTGCAAAGCGATCTCTCCACGGAAATCTCCTACAGCGTTCCGACTAACACTGTCACCACCAATCTCCCCGCCATCGCCCTGACTTATCCACCGGATGGTGCGGTTTTCTCCGGTCCAGCACTCCTGCGGCTCACCGCCAGTGTCTCTGCAAATGGACATACCGTGCAAAGAGTCCAGTTTTACAACAGTGCGACCCGGCTCGGCCAGGATTCCACTGCGCCTTATGCCATGAATTGGAGCAATGCCGTCCCGGGCACTTATAATCTCCGCGCGCGTCTGCTCTACGATACGAACCTGGTCATGGATTCCTCTGTCGCCACGCTCACTTTTTTGCCGCCCTCCGTCCCGGTAAGTCTCGCTACGCCTAGGTTGACCCCGGGCGGCTTTCAAACCGTCATTACCTGGAACATCGGCCAGTCCTATCGCATTCAACGTTCGACCAACCTTCTGGTTTGGACGGACCTCCTGACTCGGGTTGCTCTGGAGGCGAACTACACGTTTCTCGACCCATCCGCCACTGTCAGCGCGCGGAACTTCTATCGAGTGGTCTCTCCGTAGTTACCCTTGCCAGGACTGGGGAAACTCCAAGCCGTAATCTGTCGCTCCGGGCGGATATTGCTGCGTAGTATCTTCGCCATGGCGCGATACACTCGCTTCTGGATCCAGAACGGTTTGATCTTCGGACCTTCCGGATATACCCGATTCAAAATTGAGGATAACGCCATTTACGGGCCAGAGGGTTACACGGGACACGAAGTCAAAAATGGAGACATCTACGGCCCGCACGGTTTCACGGATTGTTCTATCATCGGGAAATCCATCTACGGCGAAAAACGAAATTTGCCCTTCGATACGAAGATCGGTTTCCCGCACAAATCGCGGTCCTGTCATAATTAGTCATTTGCCTCCCTCGCCCCCGGGGAAACTCCCGGCCTTTTCCAGGGGAAGTAGGTCAGCGCTCCCTCCCATCTAGTCCGGGTTTCCGTCCGTGATCGCTGGAATTGCAGGATGCTTCCCTGGTGCTACTCTTTAATCATGTCAAATGTTGTAAACCCGTCCGCTCATGCCGGTGGTAACACTGAATTTCTGCGGCGCGCCGCTCGCGTCCTCATTCAGGAAATGCCTACCCTGCGCTACTACCACCAGCAGGGTAACTGGGTTTCGGACGAGTCGCGCGCCACCAATTTTCAAACCGGCACCGCCGCTCTCGAATTCGCCCGCACCTGCGGTCTCACCAATATCCAGGTCGTAATTGCCGTTGAAACCACCGAGCGCCGGATTCACCCCGTCTTCTCCTCCCTCCGCCGCTGAGCGTTCCCGCACACCGCGCCAGGAGTCTTTAGCCCACGGCCACCCCTGGGAAACATTTCCTCCAAAAGAGTTGCTCTGAGAACCTACCCTCGGCTTAGGTAATAATGCATTTCCGGCAACTGTTTCTCCCACCAGGTATCGCTTCGTAACAATCTTCTGGCTTCTTAGGTTTTCGGCCTTTTTCTCCTCCAATCGGGCACAACAGCTTAGAGAAAGTCTCTCACCAATGCCCTATATAATGGCAACAGGATGCCAGACTTGGGCCTTATTCTATTGATCGAAGACCTCGAGGATGATGTCACACTCATCCGCAATGGTCTCCGCAAAGGTCGCGTCCAAAATCCCATTCACGCTGTCCGCGATGGCGAGGAAGCCATTGCCTATTTACAGGGCGAGGGCAAATTCGCGAATCGTGACGAGTTCCCGTTGCCAGCCCTCATCCTCCTGGACCTCAAATTGCCACGATTTGATGGATTTGAGGTCTTGCGCTGGATCCGCTCACAACCCGGGTTGAATGGATTGCGTGTTATTGTGCTTACTTCCTCCGAGGAGATCAGGGATGTGAATCGTGCCTACGAGCTGGGTGCCAACTCTTTCCTGATCAAACCCCTCGATTTTAACCAATTCGTCGCCACCGGCGAGCTCATCAATAAATATTGGCTCCGCACCGATCGCGCTCCCACGACCTATCGTTTGCCCCGCCAAAATGGCCTCAAAGGCGGCCGTAATTAGACCCACGAATCTCCGGCCAAACAGCTCCCCGTCCGCTTAGGCTTTTTCCAGGCGCTGAAATGCTTCGGTTAATATTCCCCTTCTTCTGCGGCCGCTTCCTGTCTGTGCTCTTCACTCCGGCGCACTGGGCTTCTCGGCTCGGAGGCTTCTCGTTTCCCAGGCTTCCCCTTTTTTCGCAACGACTTCTTCTGAACGATTGAGTTGCCCGGCTCAGCCGTCGCTTCTTCCGGCAGCACCACAAAGGGACCGAGCTCTGGCCCCACGTTTTGCACCAGCCAGAAATGCGCCACCTGCCTCACCGCTCCCACATACGCATACAAATCTCCCGGTTTCGTCAAAAATGAATTCGCCCCCAGGTCATAGGCTCGATTGATGTCCGGGCCGTAATAGGAATTCGTCAGCACGATGATCGGTAAGCCTCTCCATTCCGGCCTGCTTCGCACCCATTGCAGTACCTCAAAACCATCAACCGCTGGCATCTTGATATCCAGCAGCATGAGCGCTGGCACGGGGAATTGTTTCCGGTTCCGGTATTTCCCCGTTCCCTTTAAATAAGCAATTGCCTCCTGCCCACTCCGGACTACCTGAAAAGGAAACTCGTACCCCGCCCGTTTGAATGCGGCCCTTACCACATAAACGTCATTCGGATCATCATCAGCCAACAGAATTGTTTTCTCAGTCGCCATTGAATTGCCAGGGTATCAAACAACCAAGCATACCGTTTCTCCCCCGGGAAGATGCTGGGGTGAATACCCTAGACCGATCTCTGTTTTCGTTCTCTTCAAGAAACTGTCTCCCTCGGAATGCCCGCTCTCAAAACCCCAATGGGTAGGGTCTTTACCCTATCGCTTAACTTGTTGGATTCCGCGATCTTGTAGATAAGTTCCGGTAGCTGTTTAGCTTCGGTGGGTCAATGGTTGAGGTTGTTTGATCTACCGGTACATCTGAGTCGGGCATGATTGGAAAAGTTAAATTACAAGCAATCCGCGCTCCGTATTTCGCGCCAGTTTTGAATCTGACATATGCGCTCTTTAATTGACTTGACCGCTCTCAGCGAGTTCCCTCAAACCAGCCTCCAATTAGCCCCGCCGGCCGATTGGTCTTCCATGGGACGTTCTGAACATTTCGTCCAGTTTTACGAGCAAGATTCTTTTCTGACGAATTCGGTCGCCTCCTTCATGCTTGAGGGCATTCGCCAGCAGGATGCCGCCATCATTATTGCCACCCCTGACCACCGCCGCGCCATTCTTGAAAACTTTGAAAAACAAGGTCTCCACCCGTCAGAAGTGGAAGCCACCGGCCAACTCCTCTTCTTGGATGCGGCCGAAACCTTGGCAAAATTTATGGTCGAAGGCAAACCGGACGAGGCCCGCTTCCGCAACGTCGTCGGTACCCTCGTCGCGCAAGCCACTGCCGGCAAGCGTCCGCTCAGAGCTTTCGGAGAAATGGTCGCTCTCCTTTGGCAAAAAGGAAATGCCGACGCCGCCATTCGTCTCGAAGAGCTTTGGAACGATCTTGGGAAGGAATACGTCTTCTCCTTGTTTTGCGCCTATCCCATGGCGGGTTTCGGCTCTAATGCCGATGGCCAGCCCTTCACCCACATCTGCAAGGCCCACACGCGTGTCATTCCCTCAGAAAGTTACACTGCCAGTCCCAGCGCAGACGAGCGCCTTCGCACAATCTCAGCCCTGCAGCAAAAGGTCGCCACCCTTGAATCCGTCCATAAGACCCTCGCCCGGCGCGAGCGGGAACTCTCCGATTTCTTGGAAAATGCCACCGAAGGTATCCATCAGGTTTCGCCTGAGGGCAAAATTCTCTGGGCCAACCAGGCTGAGTTGGACCTCCTCGGCTATACGGCCAACGAATACATCGGTCAGGACATCCGGCGCTTTTACGCAGACGCGAATGCCATTGAGGACATTCTGGCTCGGCTATCCCGAGGTGAAAAATTGCGCGACTGCGAAGCAACTCTAAAACATAAGGATGGGACTTTGCGCTATGTTGCTATCAACTCCAGCATCTATCGCGAAGGAGAAACATTCCTTTACACGCGCTGCTTTACTCGTGACATCACGGCGCGCAAACAGGCCACCGAGCTCCTGGAACAAACCGTTGCCGAACGCACCGCCAAACTTCGGGAGACCATGGCCGAACTCGATGCCTTTTCTTACAGCGTTTCCCACGATCTCCGCTCTCCCCTCCGCGCCATGCAGGGGCATGCCGAAGCGCTCCTCAAGGATTGCGCTGAAATCCTCCCGGCAGGAGCCATGGAATCGCTCCGTCGCATCGAGCGCGCCGCCCAGCGGCTCGAGTTGCTCGTTCGCGACATCCTCGCTTATAGTCGCATCGCCAAAGGCGACGTTCACCTCCACCACGTCTCACTTGAATCTTTAATCGACGACATCATTGCCTTTCACCCGGAAATCAGTGCACATTCGGATCACATCCTTCTGGAACGCCCGCTGGCCGAAGTCATGGGCCATGAAGCTTATCTTAGTCAGTGCTTCACGAACCTGATCAATAATGGACTCAAGTTCGTCGAACCCGGTGCCACACCACAGGTTAACATCCGGACCGAATTGTTCGGTGACAAAGTTCGTGTCTCCGTTCGCGATAATGGTATCGGCATCGCTCCCGAGCACTACAACCGCATCTTTCAAATTTTCGGGCGGGTCTATCCTGAAAAGCTTTACCCCGGCACGGGCATTGGCCTGGCCATTGTAAAGAAAGCCGTGTCCCGTATGGGCGGCCAGACCGGTCTCGATTCCGAGTTGGGCAAAGGCTCCACGTTCTGGTTCACCCTCCCGCGAGCTACGAATGCCGGCTAATCATGCCATCCTGCTCGTTGAGGATAACGAGGACGACGTATTTTTGATGAAACGCGCCTTAAAGCAGGCGGGTATAACCAATCCACTCTTCGTCGTCGAAGACGGCCAGCAGGCGGTCGATTACCTCTCAGGCACCGCAGAGTTCGGCAACCGCCAAGAATTTCCTCTCCCAGCCATCGTCTTTCTCGATCTCAAATTACCCTTCAAATCCGGCTGCGAAGTCCTGGAATGGATCCGAGGCCAAAGCGTTTTGCGCTCTCTCGTCGTAGTCGTCCTGACCTCCTCTGAAGAACCGGGCGACCTCAGTAGGTCTTATAAGCTCGGCGCCAATTCCTACATCGTAAAACCGCCCACCTCAGAGCAACTCACGGATTTAGCTAAATCCTTTAAATGGTATTGGCTCGAATTCAATCGCTTCGCTCCCATCGAAGCACTCCCTTAAATTTGCCTCTCTGCATTTGCTCGCAAAGACCCAATAGAAATGGTCGAAGAGTGCAATGAGGACAATACAGACAAAAAATTAAATTCCTTCCGTATTGCTTTCCGCCAGTTAAATTCCGACAGCGCATGTGGCATATGAGTGGCTGGCGCGAAGCTGCAGAGTTCCTCGGCTTACGCCGAAATACAGCGTTGCTCCTCGTTGCGCTGCTGCTTGCCGGCACCGGCGAGAAACTCTGGCTCGGCTTCGTTCCAAAATATCTGCAAACCCTGGGCGCTGGCGTTTTCATCATCGGACTCTACGATGCGCTCCAGACCCTCTTGGGCGCGCTATATGCCTACCCCGGCGGTTGGGTTACTGATCGCTGGGGAGAACGCCGCTCGCTGATGCTTTTCAGTTTTCTGTCGCTTGGCGGCTATCTGGTCGTGCTGCTCTGGCAGCACTGGCTCGCGGTCGTTCTTGGTTCAGTGCTGTTCCTCGCCTGGAGCGCCTTGTCCCTGCCCACCACGTTCACCATTGTCGCCACTTCCTTGCACCAAACCAGGCATACTATGGGCATCGGCGTCCAATCCATGGTCCGTCGTGTGCCGATGATGCTCGGGCCGCTGCTCGGAGGGTGGCTCATTACCCGCTACGGATGGCAGCTCGGCATCCAAATCGCCTTGCTGGCCTGTATGGTTTTGACACTCCTGACGATGCTTTTTCAATCTCGGCTTGCAGACCGGCCTCCACCGGGCTCGACGTCTACCGAAGCTTTTCCGCCACACCCAAAACCCTCAATCCGCCAAAGTTCGCTGCTCGCAGTCGTGAGAACATTCAACCCCACTCTCCGAGAATTGCTCGTCAGCGATATTTTGATTCGCTTCTGCGAACGGATTCCGTATGCCTTTGTCATTCTCTGGGCAATGGATCACGCCGGGCTAAGCGCTCAACAATTCGCCGTCCTCGTCTCCATCGAAATGATTACTGCGATGGTTTGCTACGTTCCGGTGGCTCACCTTGCCGACAAATATGGTCAGCGTCCCTTTGTGCTGGCCACTTTCATCTTTTTCACCCTCTTTCCTCTCTCGTTGTTCTTTGCCCGCACGTTCGAATGGCTGGCGGTTGCATTTGCTGTTCGCGGCCTGAAGGAATTCGGGGAGCCCGCGCGCAAGGCGCTGATCATCGCCCAGGCCTCCCCCGAGTTGCGCAGTCGTACCTATGGCGCCTATTACCTGCTCCGGGATTGCATCGTTACTGCAGGCTCTTTTCTCGGTGCCTGGCTCTGGAGCATAGCTCCAGGCGCAAACTTCCTCGGCGCAGCCTTGCTCGGCCTTGCGGGAACGCTTTGGTTTTGGTGGTTCGTATATCGTCCTCGCAATCCCGCTCAACTCAAACCCTCGCACAAAGCCACTTCGCCAACCAGGTCAGATTCAATTATGAAAGCCATTCTTCTGGCATTATGCTGCTGCGCACTGCCTGCTTCCGCTCAAACCTCCCCGCCGTTGAAACTGACCCAAACCATTCCCTTGCCTGGCGTCAAAGGCCGGTTCGATCACTTCTCCATCGATACCAAAGGCAACCGTCTCTTTGTCGCCGCGCTCGGCAATAACACTGTTGAGGTTCTTGACCTCGCCGACGGCAAACGCCTCCATAGCATCACCGGGATGTCCAAACCTCAGGGCGTCCTTTTCCTTGCAGACCGCAACGAACTGCTCGTTGCCTACGGCAGCGAGGGCACTCTCAACATTCTCGACGCAACCGATTTCAAAGTGAAACACAGAATCTCAGAGCTTCCCGACGCGGACAACGTCCGCCTTGCTCCTCAGTCAGGCTTCGCCTGGGTCGGCTTCGGCGACGGCGCTCTCGCCGCTGTTTCACCTGCCGACGCTAAACTCTCCGCCACCATCAAACTCGCCGGACATCCGGAATCCTTTCAACTCGAAAAACAGGGCTCTCGCATCTTCGTCAATGTCCCCGACTCCAAACAAATCGTCGTCATTGACGCAAACAAGCGCTCCGTCCTCGCAACTTGGCCAATGAAACAATTCCAGGCTAACTTTCCCATGGCCCTCGACCAACCCAACCACCGCCTCTTTATTGGCTGCCGCAGCCCGGCCCGGCTTATTGTTCTCGATTGCGATACCGGTAAATCAGTCTCAGACCTCGAAATATCCGGCGACACCGACGACTTGTTTTACGATGCCAAACGCAAACGCATTTACATCTCCTGCGGCGAAGGTTCGCTGGACGTCGTCTCCCAGGACACCGCCGATACTTATAAGCCGCTCGCAAAAATTCACACTTCTTCCGGCGCGCGCACCTGCTTCTTCAGCGCCGACCTCGACAAGCTCTGTCTCGCTGTCCCTAATCACGGAAGCCAGGCAGCCGAAATCCGCGTCTTTGAGCCACAATGAAACACTCCCTCAAACCACGCGCGACATCACGGGCCTCGCCTATGTCTTAGAAACACTCCCTCAAACCACGGCCTTCCCTGTCTTAGAAATAGTCCTCAATCACGGCTTCCTCTGTGTCTTGATACTCTCCCTCTACCCCGACCGTCCCCTGTGTCTTAGAAACAATCCAACCACGGCCGTCCCGTGTGTCTTAGAAACTCCATCACGGGCCTCGCCGATGTCTTAGAAACACTCCATCAAACCACGGCCTTTACTGTCTTAGAAATAGTCCCTCAATCACGGCCTCCCCTGTGTCTTGATACTCTCCCTCTACCCCGACCGTCCCCTGTGTCTTAGAAACTCTCCATCAAACCCTGGGCGTCCTCTGTGTTTTAGAAATACTCCATCAAACCACGGGCGTCCCCTTTGTCTTCGCCCTCTCCCCACGGGTCGGTGGGGAGAGGAGGTTGTCCACTTAAAACACCACGGATTTCTGATCAATGCCCCATCGCTCGGTGCGCGTCTCATTTTTTGAACAGGGGGATTTGCCTCCCGGAGGGAGATCGTGAACTAAGCCCATGGTTCCAACCCTTGTCACTACCCAGAACTTTCCCATCCTTCATCATTGGCTTTCGGTCTGCCTCAACCCGGAGGGTTGATAGATATTAGCCGGGTGGTCGACTCACGGAGACCCCCGGAACAAGTTTGCAACAACCCAGCAACCCGGAGGGTTGCCAGATATTAGCCGGGGGTCGAGCCCACGAGACCCCCGGACACAAAATATTTCGCATCGTACTCGACGCCGTTTCTCTCCAGCAGTTGGTTCAGTTCGTCCACGAAACTCAACGTACGATGATGCTCTTCCTGACCGGCGATGTAGCCTTTTATTGGATCTCGATGTGTAGTCAACCTGAAGGGTTGTCAGAAATTAGCCGGGGGTCGACTGATGGAGACCCCCGGGATCGATTCCAACAGACCAACACCCTGGAGGGGTGCCAGAATCAGTCGAAACTAAATACTTGGACGCATAATCATGGAGGGGTTCAATAGGGGCTCAGTTAAGAGGTTGGTTTCCTTGCTTTCCGCTCCTCCACCCATTGATACAGCACCGGCAGCAACACCAGCGTCAAAAAAGTCGAACTCAACACTCCGCCAATCACCACCGTAGCCAACGGGCGTTGGACCTCCGCGCCGGCACTGGACGCCAGAGCCATCGGAATGAAACCGAAACTTGCAACCATTGCAGTCATGAGCACCGGACGTAATCTTATCAAAGCGCCTTCCCGCACTGCCTCCCCAACACTCTTCCCGCCCGCACGCAATTGGTTGAAATAACTAATCAGTACCAGCCCATTCAGCACCGCTACTCCGCTTAATGCGATGAAACCGACCCCAGCGGAAATGCTGAATGGCATCGCTCGGGCCCATAACGCAAACACACCTCCTGTCGCCGCCAGTGGGATTCCAGTATAAATCAATAGCGTCTGCCGCACGCTGCCAAGCGCCACAAACACCAGGACGAAAATGAGTGCCAAAGCTATCGGAACAACCACTGCCAATCTTAAACGAGCTTCTCTTAGATTTTTTATCTGTCCTCCGAATTCAATGCTATATCCCTGTGGAAGCTGCACTTTTTCTTTGATGATTCGCTGGGCTTCACGCACAAAACTTTCCACATCCCGGCCGCTTAGGTTTACCAGGATGGCAGCTCGTCGCTGGCCCGAATCCCGCCGGATCGGATCCACGCTGCTGGTCCGCTTCAACTCAGCCAATTGCTTCAACGCAACCAGCCCGCTCTCACCCACCCGGATCGGCAGTGTTTCCAACACCTCAGTTTGGTGTCGCAGTTCCTCAGGCAACCGCACGACCATGTCGAATCGACGGTTCCCTTCCACTATTACACCCACTGTTTCGCCCCCAATCCCCGTGGTTACTGCCCTGTTCACTTCCGCCGCGCTTACGTTATATTTGCTCAGCGCCCCTCGATTGATCTGTATCTCCATCATCGGCGTCCTCCCCGAAGCTTCAAATTCCACTTCGCCGGCCCCCGGAATTTTTTCGAGAAGGTCTTTGATCTCATCGGCTGTCTTTTCCAGCGTGTCGTAGTCGGGGCCGAAAACCTTAATCGAGATGTCTGCTCGAACTCCTTCCATCAATTCGTTAAAGCGCATCTCGATGGGTTGTGACATAACCATTTCCTGTCCTGGTACATTTTCTTCCACGCACGCCACGATTTTCCTGGCTAATTCCTCTCTGGTCATCCGCGCCCCGTTCACCTTGCGCCACTCCTTCTGGGGCTTGTATGAAATAAACAAATCTGCGGCCCCAACCGGCATCGGGTCCGTCGCAACCTCAGGCGTTCCTATTCGCGAGAAAACTTCATCCACCTCAGGCACCTCACGCAACAGTGCCTTTTCCGTTTTTTCCTGCATGTCAACGGACGCATCCAGGTTCACGTTGTTGCTGCGAGTCACCAGGGCCACAAAGGACCCCTCGTCCAGTTTTGGTACGAATTCCGCCCCCAATCTCCCGAAGGTCACCAGCGCAATCGCTAAAAGCAAAAGCGCCCCGGCAGTCACCAGCCACTTCCATCGTAAGGACCAGCCCAGAATTTTCCGATAAACGGATTTGATTGCTCGAAATATCCAGTTTTCCTGTTCGTTAATGCGGCCTCGCAACAGGTAGGAACATAGAACTGGCATCAGCGTAAGGGCCAGCACCAGGGCACTTCCCAGGCACAACATCACCGTCACGGCCATCGGGTGAAACATTTTACCTTCGATTCCCGTCAGCGAGAGAATCGGGAAGTAAACGATCGTAATGATCATGACTCCGAAAAACATTGGGCTCGCCACCTCCTTCCCGGCGGCAATCACAACCTGCATCCTCTCCTCTCGCGTCAACTCCCTTCCAAGCTGATGCTGCTTACCTCCAAGTTGTCGAACAATGTTCTCCACCATCACCACCGCACCGTCAATGATGAGACCAAAATCAATCGCCCCAAGACTCATTAGATTACCCGAAATGTTCCACTCAACCATTCCCGTCATTGCAAATAGCAGGGACAAAGGGATTGCCGCCGCAACAATCAATGCCGCTCGCCAGCTTCCCATCAGACAAAGCAGAACTGCCACCACCAGCACCGCTCCCTCGAATAAATTCTTCTCCACCGTTCGAATTGTTCGTTCCACCAGGTCTGAGCGATCATAAACGGTGCGTATGACCACGCCCGTAGGCAGCTTGGGCCGAATTTCTTCAATCCGCAGAGCTACCCGTTTCGCGACTATGCGGCTGTTTTCTCCGCTCAGCATCAGCACCGTGCCTAGCAGGGCTTCTTCCCCATTTTCAGTTGCCGCTCCCGTGCGTGCCTTTGCGCCAATCCCCACATTAGCCACATCCTTCACCAGCAGTGGCTTTACTCCTGCCCCAAATTTTATCGGCAGGTTCCCGATCTGTTCCGTCGTCTCCACTCGCCCAACCGAACGGATGATGAGCTGCTCTTTGCCTTGGCTCACCACTCCTCCTCCGGCATTCTCGCTGTTCTCGCCGATCACGGAAGCGAGTTCTTTGAGTCCCATTCCGGCTGCGGCAAGTTTTGCCGGCTCGGGCAATATCACAATCTGCTTCTCATAACCTCCACTCCCATTTACATCGGCCAACCCGGGAACACTGCGCAGCATCGGCTTAATGATGTAGTCGTGAATCGTTTCCAGCTCCATGAGTTGCTCCCGCCTGCTCGGTGGCTTGTTCGTCGCGCCGGCTTCATAATCGACGACATAAAAATAAATTTCTCCCAGCCCCGTCGTGATGGGTGCCAGCTTCGGCGAGAGCCCGCGTGGCAGCTTTTCTACCGCGTTCTGCAAGCGCTCGCTGATCAGTTGCCGCGCCCGATAAATATCCGTCCTCTCCTTGAAAATGACCGTGATTTGCGACAACCCGAATTTGCTTAAGGACCTTACCTCGGTCATCCCAGGCACTCCGGATAATTCCATTTCCAGGGGAAAGGTCACCAGATTTTCTATTTCTTCAGGCGCCAGCGCAGGCACCTCCGTATTTACCTGAACCTGGATGTTTGTAATGTCAGGTACGGCGTCAATCGGCAGCCGAATCGCCGACCATCCTCCTGCGACCACCAGACCAAGCGTTGCCAGCAGGACAAATAATCGCTGCTTAATCGAGAGCTCGATAATGCGCTGTATCATAGCGCCCCTGCTTTTGGCGCCTCACCTTGTCCAGCGGTAATGTACATCCTCGCCCCAGTCTGCAGTTCCAAGTCCTGTGCCGCGCGTAGCGCGTCCTGCTTTGTGTCCAGAATGGCTTCGAGTGCCTCCAAGTACTGTTTTTGCAATTCCACATAGGTCTGCAATGGCACCGCGCCGAGCCGGTAATGCCGGTCCGCCAGGGCCGCTGCTTCTTGCAGCTTGCCGATGGAATCAGGAGCCCAGCGGGACATTTCCAGCAGTCTCGCTTCCAGGGCTCTGGCGCTTTCGATAACTTTTCGCTCAACCTCTCTCTGGGCCAGACGCAGGGAAACCGTGGCCTGTTGTTCCCGGGCCCGTGCCACCTCGATATTGCCTCCGTTTCTATTCCAAAGCGGCAACGGCACTGAGATCCCGAGTCCAACAATCGTCTGCTTCTCACCGACTTGGCCACTCTCCTCTTGTGAAGCATAAGGCCCAACTGAAATAGACGGATACCGCTCGTGGTTCGCCAACGACAGCTTGAATCCTTGCTGCTCTAATTCCATTTGCCTTATCCGCAGCTCAAAGCTGTTTGTCGCTGCCCTGTCCATCAGTTTCTCAACCGGCTCCTTTTCTCGAAACCCCACCTCGGGCTTCTGGATCGAAACCTGGGTTGCCAGTTTCTCTCCGCGGAGTTGATTCAGCTCAAGCATGGCCGTCTGCACAGCCTGGCTGGCTTCGCTGGCCTTTCGATGCGCAGTGACAGCGTTCGCCTCAATGATTCTGGTCTCCAGTAAGGGCGTGATCCCGGCTGGCTCTCGCTGGACCAGCACTTCCGTCAGCGCACCGAAACGTTCAGCCACTTCCCGCGCGGCTCGCTCCTTTTCCTGTGCCGCAAAGACTGAGAACGCCGCTGCTCGCGTCCGCGCCATGAGTGCCACTCGAAACCTCTCAAAACCCAGTTCCGCCAGGCCAATCTGTTGGTTGGCAATGGCCTTCCTCAAAGCCAGGCGTCCCGGGTATTCAAACGTTTGTTGAACCGATGCCGACCATGCCAGTCCCTCCCCGGCCAGACCGCTCTCCGCGCTGCGGGCATGCTTCAGACCTGCTTGCGCAGTCAGTTCCGGATTCGCGAGTGTTCCCGCTGTGCGTCTTTCCCCCTTCGCGGCCCCAATCTCCGCCCGGTAATAATTCAGCTCCGGGTTCTTCTCCAGCGCTTCTTGCACCAGTGCTTCAATCGATACCTTTGCGCCGGTGCCTTCCGCCTCGCGCCGCTCATCCGCTCCAAATGCACGAATCGTCATGAGGAGCACTGCACTTTTTAAAACCAATTTTCTAAATGCCAGATTCATAATTCCAAATTAAGGGGTTCAATTCACCTGCGGAAAAACGCGCTTAAAAACAAAGCGCGCTACTTTAAGACTAAATCCCGGGAGGGCTCTCTTCAGGAGAGCAGGGTAGGGGAACGGACCGGCAGGGCCGTCCGCGATAGGAATTGCCAGCTCTGGCTTAACTCTTGGGGGAAATCAGACGCGAATCCGAATGATGCCGCAGATGGGCAATCCTCAGCGGGAACAGCGACGGCGAAGAAACTCAATGTCCAGGCTCGCTCCGGGATTAATGCTTTCTGCTCAGTCGTTTTGTAAAATCCGGATTCAAGCTCCTGGCAACTATCGCTATCGCAATCGGAAGTGCCGGGCTTGTCAGTGGTGCAATGAAGAAATCCCAGTCCCGGCACATTCTCCAGCTTGCAGTGCTGGGTGGCCGGCAACCACACCGCCAAACACAGCAAGCTTAATAGGGATTTCCATCGGGCCACGGCGTTACTGATAGCGGATGTTGAGCCCTTTTCAAATGCTTATCTCTGGGCTCTTGGTTTCTGAATTCTGAATTATTCCTGGGTCGGCAGCCAAACGACACCACCATTTTGCAACGGCTCTGCAACGGGTTTGCAACGAGTCTGCAACGGCTTTTTTGTGCATAAACCCTTGCAAATGCGATGCTGCAACGGCGCAACGGCTTGTCTAGGGGGAGCCGGGGGGAAAGCCCGGGGGAGCCTTTGGCATCCATTCTGCAATCTACATTAAACGGCTTTTGATTGTTCACTTCTCACTTTGCTGCAACTGCCCTCAAATCAATCGCAAATCACAAATGACCCGGCACGACCTTGTCACGGGTTTGTCACGACCTGTACCCACAGAAAACCCTTGATTCTATTGGTTTGTCACGACGTCACGACCTCCAGCAGGGGTGCCGAGGGGAAGGTCCCGGGGCGCTTCAAGGAACTGCCAGCCGCGTCTCAGCGGACAAAGTGGCAGAGGCGTCTCGCCTCTGAAATACGGAACGCGCCCTCCACCATCAACTCTCAACAGTGCCAGAATGTTACGCCTGGGAAGTAACATGTTACGCCTGGGAAGTGCGGAAAACCCCTGATTCCATTGACTTGTTACGACGTTACGACTAGGAAAGCCGTTTTCGGGAGGGGCCGGGGGGGGAAGGTTCATTGTCACTAAAAGTCTCCAGCCTTCTAATCAAGACAACTCGGATCGCCATCAACCCGATCCGAGGCCTAATTCGAAGCCATCCGAGTTGTTAAGTATTTTTTACACCTCAAAACCTCCCATCCATCTCCGACCCATCATTCCTGATTTTGCACGGTTTGCGCAAATTTGCATAAATTTGCACAAATTTGCATCGCATGACTCCTGCAAAAACGAACAACCCTGCTTTTCAACCACAGCTCCATCACTCCACCTGCCTGCTCGAACCCATTAGAACCCAATCGAGGTAATTAGAACCTATTAGAACCAAATCGAACCATAAATTTTTTTCTCACGTGTCCCTCCCACCATCTTGCACGGCCCTTGCCAACAGCCAGACTCGTGCATTGTCCATGACCCCGCCGCTTACCCGAAGTAAATCCAAGTAATATTTTTTCTCACGTGTCCCTCCTCCATATTACACGGCCTCCGGTTACAAAGTTACATTTCGCCGAAAAATCAACTCGCAAACCATCTAAAATGAACAATGTAACTTTGTAACTCTGTAACCGGAAAAAACAGGGGTCCGGGGGAAGTGTCCCTGGGATTGCCGAAAGTGCCAGCGGCCATCGCATCCTGACGAAGGCAGAGGCGTCTCGCCTCTGAACGACCAAACCTAATCAAACCTAACAAAAGCCAATCAAAGCCAATCAAAGTAAGTAAAAGTAAAATGTTTTTTCTCCTGGTGGCGCCTTGGCACGCCTTGTACGGGTTTGTCACGGGTTTGTTCACGGGTACACCATGCATAAAACCCAATGTTTATGGGCCTTGTCACGGGTGTCACGGGTAAAACACCCCCAGGGTATCCCCACCGCACTTAACCCACTTAAGTCATTCGTTTTGCAAGGTTTGAGCAATTTTGCAGGTTTTTGCAGGTTTTTGCATGCGTCACGCGGTGAAAGGAATCTCGGCCGAATTTTTCGGCCCCACCTGAACCCTTACAACTCAAACACGGTAAGCGTTCCCTCCGCCCCTGGAAAAAACGGGGCGGGCAAAGCTCCATTAGTTTGCAGCTCGCCCGCCCCAGTTACCCTAATGTCCCAGCCCTTTTTTTTCCCAGAGCTCCGGGTCAGTTATCCAGCGCTCTGAAAATCTTTTAGCGACTTTTGTGCCAACCACCCCGACTCAACTCCCAGGAAAACTCCGGTCCCTTCATCCATCAAGAGCGTCCCTGACAAGCGACTCTCCGTTGCGCTTCCCAGAAATAATCACCCTGCAAATTTGCTCATAACAAATGCCGTCAAAAACCCGGCCACCGTTATCACTCCCGCAAAGTTGTGAGCCTCAGCAAATGCCTCAGGGATCATCGTATCCGCCAGCATGCATAAGATCGCTCCTGCCGCCACGGCAGTGATCGCCGCAATTACGTCCGGTGCCGCATGAATGAAAAACACATTGCCGGCAATGGACGCCAGTGCCGACAGGACCATGATTCCTGTCCAAACTCCGAACACATATTTAGCCGACCGTCCCGAGTGCTTCATCCCGGCCGAGCTCGACAGCCCCTCGGGAACGTTCGAAAGAAAAATCGCTGCCACCATTACCCAGCTCACCGCTCCTCCATGAAGCAGTCCGATCCCTATCGCCATCGATTCGGGTATGCCATCCAGCAGCGCGCCCACCGCGATTGCCAGCCCGCTTCCGCTTTCTTCCGCTTCGGAGGGTTGTTGCTTGCCCGAACGTTTGCGATGTTTTGCGCCGTAACGGGACAAACCATAATTCGCCGCAGTGTAAGCCAGCGCTCCAGCAAGAAAACCAACCGACGTCGAATCAAAGCCGCCCCGCTTGAACGCCTCATCCATCAGGTCAAATGCGACTGCCGAAATTAAAACACCTCCCCCAAATGCCATCACCCAGGCAATTACCTTCTGTTTCACCTTCACGTAGAATCCGAGCGCCGCACCCAGAAGCAGCGCCGATCCTGCCACAAACCCCCAAAAACCAGACTGCGCCCACAATGGCATGACCTATTAATGTGCAACTATCCCCCGCTGCTGCCGAGTGGGGTAAGGGGACTAATTTCTGACAACTCCGCGGGTCTTAGCCGGTTTCAGAGCGCCGCAGTCTGTGGTCTGCTCTGCTTCCTGACCGCTTTAATATACTTCATTAGGTCGCTGAGATCTTCTGACGGTATCTTGTGTTTATCAAAAGACGGCATTACGCCGAATCCCACGATCCCGGTTCTTACCTGCAGTTTCATTGCGAAGACCGGCAGCGGTTTGTCATTAAGGCTGGGACCAAGTCCGCCTTCCCCGCCGGGATGGCACATCGAGCATCTTCGTTGGTAAACCACTTTCCCATGCTGCACCGCCGGGTCGTTATTGGCCAGCGGACCAACTATCGGTTCGCCTCGACGCACACTTTTGCAACCGATGCCGCCGAATAACACCGCTGCCAAAAGAATCAGTACGAATTGCGAGTGGTACGAAACAAGTTTCATTTTATTTCGCCTCCATTCCTGAGCGGTCGATTCGCCAAATGACTCCGGTTCCTGGCTGAGCGTGTGCTCCTTTTTTATCGTGGAGCATCACTCCGAAATCGACTACGTAAAGCGCATCACCTGCCGGATTGAATCGCGCTGCGACCGGCCGCTCCAGTCCGGCACTCCTCAGTTTCGATGCCGGCGCATTCTTGTGTCCCTTATTCACCGCAAACTCCTCAACCATGCCCGTCTCAATGTTTACTCGTACTACTTTGCAGCCAACCGGATTGAGAATTTTTCCAACTGCCGGCGCTTCGTCGCCAAACAGCGCCACGAACGCTTCACCTTCATGGCCGAACGACGCGTTGCGTGAAAAGTCGAACCCATCTGCCGATGCGTGCACCGCAAACGTAGCCACTGGATGCGGTGGAGGATTCGGATGTCGCGCGATCAGGAACTCCCGCCGGGTTTTGAATCGTTTATCCGTAAGCGGCATGCCTGCGGAGTAATCCGGCCACCCATACCAGGTGCCCGGCTCAATCGCCCAGAAAACGTCAGGCGCTCCCCAGACCGGTCGGCTCCCGCGTTCATCATATCCATTGTCCGTCACATACAGCTTGCCCGACGGCGCAAATGCCAGGCCGAATGGATTGCGCAGCCCCCAGGCAACCAGTTCAACTTTACCTCCCTCCGGTCGCACCCGCATCACTGCGCCGCTGCAAGGAACCTCGCCTTTGATTATCTGACCGGGCGAGGACGCTTGGCCAAAGGGCAGGAAAGCGCCCGTGGTTACTTTTCCACTGCGTCCCGGTAATGGATTTTTCACCGTAAAATTCGCGCCTGTCAGTTCAACATCCTGCCCGGGAATGTCGTGAAATTCCGGATGCCGTTTGAGCCATCCAAATTTTGCATTGTCAGCTCCCACGATTCCCGAATTGCTGGCCGTTCCCTGGCCGAAATAAATCCAGCCATCTTTTCCAATCACCGGGCCATCCGTGTGGTGATCTCCGAAACTCGGGAGGTTCGAAACCAGGACGGAGACCGCACCATTCGCTGTAATTTTCAGAATCCGTCCCCCTTCGAGTTCACCCCCTTCTGCTACATAAAAGTTGCCGTCATGAAAACTCACGCCGGTCCACGGTCCGTTCTTCTGACCGGCGGCAATCTCTCTAAACCGCCCTGTCGATTCAATTCTCAGCAGCCGCGGTTTCGTCCAGACTTCACCATAAGCATACCCGGATTCAACCACGTAAATACCGCCGTCTGAATCGAACGTAATCCCCGTCGGAAACGTCAGGCCTGTGGCAACTGCCCGAAGCCGGTACCCTGCAGGCACGGCAACATCGGATGCGTCAACTTTTCTGTTGCCCTCGAATGTGGTTTGCCCTGCGCCCGCGGAAGGGCGAATGCGGTAGCATCCGGTCGAGGCAGCGACTAAGAAAAGAAACAAACTTAGAACCGGGAGCCATCTGTTTTTCATACGTCCCTAAAGACCCTCATGTGGTCAAGATCAACTCGCGTCCGTACTCTCGAAGACAATAAAGTTCCATAGGGAATCAACCTACCCGGGAGTGACATCTCCTCGGCGGACAAGGGCTGGGGTAATCCCCTCTATGGAACGTCATCCCGCAGTCCACGATCTTGCCGAAAAGGATTGTTATGAAATCGCAAGCAGCAGTTCAAAATCCATCGTTGGAATTCGCCGAAGTAAAAACCAACCCTGTTTATCAGGCTTATCAGATTCTTCACTGGGGCTTTGTCGTTGCTCCGGTCTTAGCCGGTCTCGACAAGTTCTTCATGAAGCTAGTCGATTGGACCATGTATCTTTGGCCTCCGTTGGGCAATCTCGTTGGCAGTCCCAGGCTCTTCATGGAAATAGTCGGGGCCATCGAAATTGTCGCAGGTTGCCTGGTCGCCTTTAAACCAAAAATCGGTGCCCTGATCGTCGCCTTCTGGCTTTGGGGGATCATCATTAATCTCCTCCTGCTCGGAAATTACTTCGATATCGCCTTACGCGATTTCGGCCTTTCGTTGGGTGCCCTCGCACTTTCACGATTGGCGGCCGTCTTCGACACTCCGCGGCCAGTAGCGTGATTTGTTTAGAGTGATTTTAGATACTCAACCAAATCCAGTTTCTCCGGGTCGGTGAGACCGAAACGCTCGTTGTAGCTGTTCACTACATCGAGCAACGTCGGAAACCGGCCGTCGTGATAGAACCGGCCTTTGTTCTGTGGATTCATGAACAGGCCGCGTTCTCGAATGAATAGCCCGGCCAGGTTCATGGTTCGGTAATTCCCGTCCGGCGACCGGTCCGCCTGAAAACTATCGATCCTCATTTCCGCCGGTGTATGGTCGTTCCAACCCGGTTCCGTCCAAAGCGGCTCATGATGGCAGCTATTGCAATTGGCCTTGCCGCTGAATAATTCATCGCCTCGCTTTGCCGCAGCCGTGTCGAAATCCACTCCTGCTTTGGCCGTCGGCGCCGGCAGCGAAAGCTGGTAATAGTGCAGTGCTGGTAATTTTGAGGTCACCAGGTCTTCGTCGGGCCCAACCGACACGTGCCCAAACCTGGCGGCTGCTGCGATCGGGAATTTTGCTGCATTGTCCATCCGTTCATCAAAGAAAGTTCCCTTTCCGTGCAGTTCCAGCACGGCGACCAACGCATTCCAGTACGTAACTGTTCCCCATCCGCCGGTCCACGTATGCAAATTATGCCCCGCCAGCCCAAAAGCATTTGGTATGAGTGTCGCCGCCGGGCCACCATCCGGACGCACCGCTTTCCCATCAAAAAGTAATTCGGCATCAAATTTGCCCGGGCCCCATGAGTTAAGCACCGCACGGACTTGTTCGTCCCTGATATCGGGATGAACGATTTTGAGCAGGTCCGTAATCGGAGAAATATTGGGCGCTGCCGCAATAATTGCTCCCGTATTTAAATCGTGATTTGCCCAGCCATCCAGCCGGGAGCCGATTCCCGGAGCAATTGAGTCGTTAACGGTTGAGTGACAGACCGCGCAGGTCAGTCCAATATTTTTCAATGAACCATCGGGATTAAACGCTCCTTTTACCCCCAGCACGGCGTTTAGCTTGATCAGCGTAAGCGTAACCGCCGGATCGCCCAGATTTACTTTTCCACGCTTCAGGTCCGAAACCAGTTTCGGAGGAAGGGCATCAGCATCCACCTTCAACCCAAGCGCGAGCGCATTGCTCGGGGCCACTCCCGGACCAACGCCGCCAAAAGTCGTCCCTTCAATGGCTTTGTGCAGGCCCAAAACATCCCCCCAAAATGCTTCATCTCCATATGTGTCATATTTGCGCCGTTAACCACTACCGGATCTTTGCTAACCACCGGGCGCTCATGCGACGTGACGGGCCGATGAATTTGCCGCTTAACATTGTTTTGGGCCAGGGCCCACGTGCAGAATAAGCCGGCAATGATAACGATGATGAATGAGGGGAGGACCGCTTTTGTACCGCTCAGGATAGTCTTCATGTGTAAGAACCCCGTGCGGATTGTTAAGAGGAATATCAGAAAATCCGGGAGCCCTCCTATAGGGTTGGTGCCCCATACGATGTTTGAGGGCTCGCGCTTTTCGTACAAAAAAAGGCAAGGCTTTGCAGCCTTGCCTCGCGAAAGTTACCAACGTCTTTTAGAAATGAGCACTCGCCGCTTCCGTATCATCCGATGTCGAGACGAGCGATACGTTTTGTACCTCGAGCAAATCAGCATTCAGATCACGTATGGACAAGGACCCGCGGCGATTGCTTGTTGCGGTTCCCACTTGCGTTCCATTCACCAGCACATTGAACGTGGTATTCGGCTGCAGTTTGGATGCCACCAACGTAAACCGGTTCGCTTTGCGGCCGCGCTTTTGATTCACATTAATCGCTGCTTTGCCTTTCGCCTGGGGAGCTCCCGCACCTGGCGTCAGCCGCACATTGCTCTTGAAACTCGCAGCGTTGGAAGCTGTGGTACTGTTAACATCTCCAGTCAGCACCGCATTGCCGCTGCCGTCGCTCACAATGATTTGGCCGATGTCCGAAGCACTCACACCCGCCGGCAATTGTAAATCAGATCGCGCGGACCTTGAGCTGGCAACGTTAATATCTCCCAACGAAATCGTGGAACCATCCGAGAGCAGTACCGCCGTTACGCCGTAAGTTCCCGCAGGCAGGCCAAAGCTTCGGATTTCCACTTTATAAAAAACCGAGCCCTCTTCGTTTTCCTGCTCCAGCTCTGCGCTGGCGCGTACATTTGCCGGAGCATTCGCTGTTGGTAAAAGAACGATGTGACCACGAAAGGCTTCATGCCCTTCAATTTCGTGAGCCTCCCCTTCGTGTCCCCCACGATCGTCGTTTCCATCACGGCCGCTCGCATTATCATCATGTCTGCTGTTGCTGCCATCCCGCCCGCTCCCGCTGTTGCTCCTGTTATTACCATCGCGACCACTGCTATTGGTCTGGCTCATTGAATCATCGGCGCCGTGATCGGCCAGAACCTGGTAATTGAAAAGACCCACTGCCATTGCTGCCAAATAAGTTAATGCTTTTGCTTTCATCTGTGTGTTTGGTTTGGATTGTTGAATTTCGCCCGTGCCTCGTTTGTTGATTTTAGCACTGCGCAATCAAGCCAGCAACAGACTGCGTAAGACTTTGTTCGAATTTCTTAATCAGCACTCAAACTCTCGAGCGTCAGAAAGCGGAAGGTAGTTCGCCCAGCCCCTTGTTCTGGGAACAATACCCACCAGCATTTCCCAGTTTACCTGCCATCTTTGCTTCCTGGTCCAAATCGGCGGCTTTCGGAAATGAGAAACCTCACTTCTCACCTCCTAAGCAAAACCCCGAAGCCGCCTCCCTTTCTTAGGCTCCCGTTCCAAACATTCCACCTGGTAGGGACGACTTCCACGTCGTCCCCATATTAAGCCGTTGAATCCGTCTCAGCTTTCCATTTCATACCCAGTGGAGAGCGCACCTCCTGAGAAGCAAAACCCCAAAGCCGCCTCCGTTTCTTAGGTTCCCGTTCCAGACATTCCACCTGGTAGGGACGACTTCCACGTCGTCCCCATATTAAGCCTTTCAGGTGCCCTCTCTCCACTATCGCGAGACTAATCGATAAAATCGGCTTGAGCCATCCATGTCCACCGTCACGGACAGGCGCTCGCCCACTTTCGCTGGGGCGTTCGTCACTCTGTTCCAGGCAGTACTCTGCAAGAAACCCGTGGACTCAAGTACGTGGTCGGCGAAATTTGTCCCCCAGGAAAGCTGCACCGATGTGGGAGTGGTTTGCGCGATATACAACCAGGGCACCGGGACAAGCGTGATGTTCGTGATCGTGACAAACCAAAGATGACCTCCAGCCCAATAATCATGTCCGTCCCAGACAATCTGGCCGTTGGTTGAGGCGGAGAATTGATAATCAAATTCGTATTGCGTTCCCGATAAGTACATTTCGCCCAAATAGTCACCCTGGAACCTGTAAGCGCCGCTTGGCAGCTTTGCGGCAGATGAACTGTGAAGCGTAAGCAGGAAAGGAGTTCCTCCTTCTAGCACAGCATTCGTAATGACCGCAGCCATGGATGGCTCAGCGGAATTCACATCAATCGTCAGCGTGGCAGAAATAGGCACGATCCGACTTCCATTTGGAACCCGGTCACCCGACTCGGTGACGACTGCGCTAGGCAGAGTTTGGTAAACTCCGGATACAAGCGCTGCCCGAGCAGGCAGGAACGCCAGGCAAAAAATCGAAGGGAGAATGGCCACTATCTTCAGTGATTTTGTTTTCACACGCTCTGTCCTCTCTCAGTCCGGACGAGGAAAAAACAAATGCAGCATCCGTCCGATCGGTTTACTTCAGGGAGACTTGAGTGAATAAACCGTCCCATAAAACTGACATCCAGTCAAAGCAAAAGACTGGATGTCGTTCAGCTCGGGTGCTTTAAGGAAGGGGCTTTAATACCTGGCGGAAGCCGCCACCGTTCCTCTATCGTCGGTCAGTCGCACGGTCCGTAACTTCATCACGTCTACCGGTAAGTTTTTAATCGCAACCTGCCCTTTGCTGTTGCTCTTCACTACACCTGTCAGGTTTCCATTTACGTGAACTTTAAAATTGGTCCTCGCTGCAACCCCAGCAGCCGTAAACGCAAACTTCTGCGCTCGCCTCGAACTTGTAATCGTGCTGAGCGCCTGGGTAGTGCCACTTCGCGCTGCGCTGTTCCTCGATTTCACCTTTAAGCTGGCCTTGAATTTGATCAGTGATCCCTTTGCTGGATTCACCAAATCGCCGACCAATACGGCGTTGCCGTTCGCGTCTGATAAAATCACTTGCCCGATATCCAATGGGTTGAGGTCGCTGGGCAAAGTCACCTCGCTCTGGCTTACCAGTACTCCTGAACCCGAGTCGTTCGTGATCGTTATCGTGCCGAGGTTCACTGATGATCCGTCCGATTGCAGGATGGCACTGAGGGTATAATCGCCGGCATCGAGCCCTCGGGTTTTTACGGCCAATGTCGCCGTAACCGTACCGTTTTCATTCTCCACTTCCAGCTTCGCACAACCGATTGCCGAGCTCGGCGCATTTGTAGTCGCTACCAAAATTACCCTGGCATCCAAACTCTCGGTCCCATCAATGTCTCCTCCATCCTCGTCATCTCCTTCGCCATCGTCGCCTTCATCATGCCCAGAATGGTGGTCACCACTTCCATCTCCGCAATGTTCGCTGCCTCCCCCTGAATCATGCTCCCCGTCCGCGAGCACAATCAAACGAGTGCTTACCAGTAATGAGAACAACAGCGTGAAAAACAGCAATCTCGCTTTCATAGGTGAGACGACTTTGTAGCGATTCTGCCCGATATTGACTATACGGGAATTTCCCTAGGCTCGGCTGCTTCCAACGTGAAAAGCGGAGGTTCCGTGATGTGTCCTTGCCAGCGGAAATACTGCTGGCGGTTCCCTATCAGGTACTCTGTCCAATTTCCCCGAATCAGAACTTAAAAATCGAACTTCTAAATTCCTTTAGTTTTCCACCCACTGCGTGGCCACGTAGCCGTTGTTCCACTCTGAGTTCCTCAGCGCCTCGTCATAATGAAAATGATAGTGCCCGTTCATCTGCACCGTCTTGGAAACACTCGCTCCGATAAAATCAAGGACCCCGCTGCCGCCACCAGACAGTTGGAAATCCGCGTTCGGCGCGTAAATGACGCCAGTAAAGTCTCCGTTTCCTTTATATGACAGCGAGGTCAAATTCGTCGTGCCGAAAAATGCAATGTTCCTTGAGTTGCCGCTCTGCGTCCGGTCGTCCGTGCCCAATATCGCCGATGAGCCATCCATATAACAAATCAGCTTGCCGGCCGAAGTCCCCGTCCCAGCTACGTAAATGTAATTTGGATTGAAGGTGGCTGTCTTAATCCAAAGTCGAACGCTGGTGTTTGTGCCGATGTAAATCGTGCCACTGTCGGTAATATAATAATCCCCAGACATGGTGTAGTAATGGTCGTAAGTCTGTGTATTCGCTGGATTCAATGGAAGAGGAGAAAGGACGGCACCAATGGAACCAGCACCCGCGCCCCCAGAATTTGGCGGCATCCAGCTCGTGCTCGGTAGCTGGATTTGCTTGAAGACAACGTTCAGATCGCTTCCCGACCATCCAGGCTCGATGCCCAGACTGCTTGCGACCCAACTTAAGTCACCCACTGTCCCATTTGGCCCAATCGTGACAACGCCGCTCGGCCCCGTAGTCACCTTGCCGGCAATATTCGCGTTGCCAATGCTTATACTCGAATTCGTAAGCGCATCGTTCGTCACGATGTCCCCGCCCGCCTTCCGCCTCAATGCAGTATAGGTACCGTTGGTACTGTAGCTCGGATTACTCGAGTCGAAACTATCCGTTGCAATCCCATTGCCTTTTAAATCAATGTTTCCCAGGGTCGCCATGCACACGTTAAAAAGCGCGTCAATCTTCGTCTGCACTACCACCTTGCGGCTCAGTATCATGCCTAGCGGTCCTTTCACAAATCCACTGGAGGCAATCACTGGAGCAAAAGCCACGTTCGTAATATTAACGGTGTATCCGGCCTCATGAGAGGCATCCAGGTAACGGGTAAGGCTGAATACATTCCCACTGTTGGCCCAACCATCCTCGCTATAATAAGTAGACCAGTTCCCGGTCTTTTGGACTTCCACATACTTGTTCAGCAGCCCAAATCCATCCTCAATCCCCGCCTCAGCCTTAACGATGCTGTCATTCCAGACCTGTGAACGCACCACGCTCTTGCGCTGCATTTGGGTGAGCGTCAGAAAACTGCCCAGGGTGAGTCCAATGACGATGATCAGGCAGAGACTTACCACCAGCACGCTGCCCGTCTCCCTAATGTTTTTGTGAAGTTTGATTTTAATACAACGTTCTCCGTCTTTTGAGGAACCTAGTTACGAATGACGATCTTGGCTGTCTGCACGCTTTCCGTGTTCACCTTCTGTTGCAGGATCTTTCGCGAGCAGTTCCAGCTCACGTCGATCAGCTTCGCGGGTGCATTTGAAGTAGCCGGATAAAAACTGAAATCATTGGAAGGATTTCGCTGGGAGACGGCGAAGCTCAAATAATCGCAATCCTTCAATAAGGTCGCCATCCAGCCGTCCTTATTGCGAACCAAAGTGCCTGCCGCCGGGTCCCAGGTGTAAGTCAAAAGTCCGCCGTCAAAATCCCGAAACTGAATCTGATTGGTTTGAACACTCAGCACGGCTTTGGTTTGTCGAATGTCCCGGCTCATAATGTCCAGGGCATTCCGGCTGGCCTTATCCAGGTCCGTGTAATTTCCCATCGCGATAAAACTTCGCGCCGTGAAGAACGTGCAGAGCGCCAGGATGGCAAATACGATCCCGGCTATCCCGGTGCCGACCAACAGCTCTAACAATGTAAATGCCGCCGTCCGGGAACGGGAGGAGACCGCTTTTTTTGACATTTTCATCGTCATCGTCAACCCGGCTAAGTTAGTTCGCGTAAATGTAATTCTGCATCCCGTACTTGCAGACGTGAGTCGACATCGTCCGGGTCAGGCGAACGTTTCCTGATTTCCATCCTACGGTGACCGTGACTTTTTTCATCAGGTTCGTGTAGGTTGCCGCCGGCTCCAAAGTGACGTCACTAACGGCCATCGTCCCGCTGTACACCATCCCCTTGGATTGGCCCGCTATTGCCAGCGGATAATAGTAATTCGTAAATGAGCCCGGGTTGAGTTGCGCGTTCATGAGCTGGTTCCAGTTATAGAGGCGGATGCCCTCCATCCGTTCCAGCAGGATTTGTGTCGCTCGCAGGTCTTCCCGGGTCGTTTTGATCGTGGCGAACCCGAACGATATCCCCAGGTACAGTGTGATGATGCCAACCCCAACAACCGCGACCGCCATGAGCACTTCGATTATCGTATAGGCTCGCTTCGGACCGCGGCGAGGGTAAGTCGTTTGGTTTACCGCTCGCAATTGCATGCTGTTTTGATTCTAAAAACTGCCCTTAGTCCCATTTAAGCGCTTTAGGCGCTAAAAAAGAAAGCAAGTGGATTGCCAAACAGGTGCAAAAAAGCACTTTCCAAGGGAAAACCTCGGGGTGAAAAAGGCAGGATCTGAAACTAAGCCTGGTTCTTCCGTTCCTGGCATTTCCCCGGCTGGAATAATCGAAGCCAAAATCAAAAAGGCGTCTGCAAACGGAACCCGCAATGCGCCGCAATCAAAAGCTGCCTCCATTGTAGAAGACTAGGTGACGAGACTCCATCTAAAGCCCTACTGTCTTCCTGACTTCAGTGGTTACTCCAGCCAGAGCCGTTCCTGAGCAACCTGGCGAGCCTTCGCCGAAATCCCGTCTTTCTCAATCATAAAGGACGTCTTTTTGCGATCGTGATTAGCCAATCCTTTGGCGTGATTACCATGCGCTCCACGCCCCCGTCTGCATTCGTTTCAAAGCTAAGCGTCGCCGGATCGTTTTTGATGAAAAACGCTGTGGGTGATTCGGCGAAGATCTCTGCCCTTTCCGGCTTCTGATTCTTCTGCAAGAGAAGCGAACCACCTTCCCGGGTGATGGTAAAGACGTCCTTGCCTGATTCGTACACCCCGGCCAAGCGCTCCAGCACCTGAGGCTCAACCTTAATGGCCTTCCGTTCGGCCAGCGGATAGCCCTCACCTCGGAGCAGGGCCATGGCCGCATCCGCGATCTCCAACGGCACATCAGGACCATTGACCATGTAGTACACGCCCACGTGGGCATCCACATCTCCCATCATCATCGAACTCATTCCCGGTAGTCCGCCGGTGTGCCGGAGCATGGTTGCGCCGGTTGGTGTTTTGCGAACCCGAAAACCGAAAGCATAATTGCCGCCGAAACGAGGTTCGTGCATTTGCTTGATGGAGCTCTCCGAGAGAATTCTGTGGCCCTGAAACACGCCGGCGTTGATATGGGCGCCCAGAAAACGCGCCATGTCTTCACTCGAGAGATAAACGTTCCCGGCAGGAAAACAATCGCTGCGAACTTGCGGAGCGGGACGGGGCTCCCTGCCCGGTCCTTCCAGCGTGTACGGCAACGCCATCAACTCCACCATTTCCGGTGTGGGATAGCGCGGATGCTCGGTCGCGACGCCGAGGGGCTTCAACACGTTCTCACAAATGTATTTCTCGTATTCCACACCGGAAATTTTTTCCAGCAACAAACCCGCTACTGCGTAGCCGTAGTTGTTATACTCAAATCTGGTTTCCGGTGGGCGGATGGAATAGAGGTCTACCGCCACTTGCTCAAGTGTCCTAGGCATTTCGCGGCCCCAGATCGGCTTCAGCGTGGCATCCACCCGATCCGGCCAGGAGGTGAGACCTGACCAATGGGATAACAGGTGCGTAAAGGTCACCGGTTTGTCGCTCTGGATCCGATCCCGAACCGGGCAGTCGACCAGATAACTATTAATCGGTTGCTCCAGTTTGAACTTCCCTTGCTGCCAACTGCATGAGGGCGGTCGCGGTTACGGATTTAAACGTGGACGCCGCGTTGTAAAGCGTTTCGGGCGTTGCGGGTGTTCTGGTCCGGACGTTGGCGTACCCAAAGGCCGCCTTCCAAACAATCGAGTCATTCCGGACCAGTGCAATCGAGAGGGACGGCGCCCCGGTGTCCTTGAGGGTTTTCTCAATGAGTTGAGTTAAAACACTTTTCGTCTGCTCCAGGTCGAAGTGGGATTCCTTTGAGCCGAGCGGGGCAGCAGCGCCGGCACTCCCTGCACGAGAGACATACGAAAAAACAGCAGCGACAATGAAGGATAGAAAAACTGGACGCATATGTTGAATGACACAGACGCCAGCATTGAAGTTTCAAAGAAGTTCGAGGACAGTTAGCAGACCAACAGCTCTTCTGGAGTTTGCTATTGTTATTCCAGCCCGAGCCGTTCCCGGGCAATCTGGCGAGCCTTTGCCGAAATCCCCTCTTTTTCAAAAATCAGGCCCTCCCCGGACTGTTTCACAATCTCGATCAAAACTGCCTCAACTACACTGGTAACAAACTCCGCCTGATTGCATTCCTCTTTTGTAAACTCGGAGCCGTGCTGGTGCGTTTCAACGTCCATTTCACCAGCAGTTTGGGTAAACGTGTAGACGAGGGAAACCATAGACAGAACAATATGATTATTGCTACCCAGGTCAACCGCAGGAATCGAACCCTTTGTAGTCCCGAACGGGACGCCCGAAAATAGCCCAGCGCTTTCAACGCTGGGTGCTCATAACAAAACAAAAGCAAGTCCCGGCGGGACGGCAGAATTCAGTTTACTAGTTCCTTGAGGCGCTTTTGTGGATATTGATTCCAAATGAGTTCAGCCGTTTCCCAATCGCGAACTTCTACTACTTGCCCCAACCCAAAGATCAAGTCACCCGGCATTGACAACAATCTCCGCATTGACATGTTTTCGTGTGAAAACCAGATCCCCATCGCTCCTATCAAAAGTTCAACCCCTGGAACATCCTCCCCATGACTCATAAAAAAGGTAGGGACGACTTCCACGTCGTCCCAAAAATACTCTCAGTCGAGCCGTTACCCTCTCCTCCCGCAGTCGCGGCGCAGTCGCGTGAAGGGGGATCAAGGGGGGATCAAGGTGAGGGGCTCGGGAGAGAAGAAGCCGGGCTAACTCACGTTTCGTGAACGCCGATTTCGCGTCATTCTACATTTTGCCTTCTGCAATCTGCATTTAGATGGCGTCCGCCACCCTGGGTTAAACGCACAAAAAATAATTTCCCTCTCCGACGGGAGCGATGGGAGAGGGATCAAGGGACTAGTTCGTCTGTCTGCAAGCGCAGCGAGCCAAACTGAAATCCTGAAGGGATGATGAGATATTAGCGCAGGGTCAGCGAGGAACGAGCGCCACCCTGGGTTAAACGCACAAAAAATAATTTCCCTCTCCCCACGAGTCAGCGAGCGGGGAGAGGGATTAAAGGGTGAGGGGTTCCTTAACCTCGCACGGTTGTTCCCGTTACCTCTGTATCCATTTTTTTGACACCCCTACTTTCCATCCAGTCAATTTCCCTCGGCGCCTTCCTCAGAATTACAGCCACAACCACTTGGCATGTCACCTGCTTTTTAGCCCGTATGCCCGACAAGTTGAAATCGTGCAACTAAGGCGCACCTCGAATTAACGGGCAGGCCCTGGGTAGGACCGACGAGATGTGACCGGGTTGTAAGTTGTAAGCTGGAGAAGTTGGTATGTTGGCGGATGGATCCGCGCGCTCATTTACGACGCAGGTACCCATGGTAGGAGGGCGGGGAATCACACTCGAAGTTTTGCCACAGAAGGTCTATGCCTTAAGCAGATTGGCTTATCGATCATTCTCAAAACATTATCAACTTTGTTGATCCCATGTAGCGTCGGATGCGACATGGGTCTGCTAAGCTTTTGTTAAATTATGTACAACGACCAAACCGAAAACCGGGCCGAGCAACCCGTCCAAACTGCTCCCAACTCCAACGTCCCAACGGAACCGCCACTGTTCACTCAGCCTGACGTCCTGCACTTTATCAACTGCCGAAAGTGGGCCAGATTCGTGTCCGCTTTCGCTCCCGAACTCCGGGCGGCGAATCTGACGGTGCCTGACCCTGGCTCCTCTCGCTGCGTTCGATTACGACCGGGTTCGCAAATTCGAAGCCAGCAATCCCTCTGCTCGATGGATGATCGTCCCTGGCGCGAAGTAAACAAAGGTGGCAAACCATCAACGAAAGCTGGCTTGGCCATCGCCTGGCCCACTTCGGAATCTCGGCAACCCTTATGCGGTTGGGCGACGAGCGTTTCCGTGCCTGCCAATTCTCCAACTTCGCCGAACTATTTACCACCTTGCTGCAGACTGAACCCCCGCAAGCGCCTGGTGCCTAATCGCAATAACCCCGTTTTCCTAAGTGTGACATGTTCCACAACCCCGTAAACATTGATGAAAACGCAGTTTCATGAGTGTGACAATCAGGGGTGCTTGTCACACTTGAAAATTGCAAAAAAGCCCGTCTTTATTGGCTATGGAACATGTCACACTTGGAAAGCCGTTTTCGGGCGCCCGGGGGAAGCTTCGTAAGCGACCGGTTCTCCCCATTCCGTTCGCTGGAAAAAAATGCTCCGGGATTAAGCGGGTTTCCAGTTTTCTGGGAGGAGGGTAGCCAGTTGGCTCTGCTTCATGGCGGGCAGCCGACGGAGCACGTCGGTGAGGTATTGGGCGGGATCGATGCCGCGGCGCTGGCAGCTCACGACGATTGAGTAGATGACTGCACTACGCCAGCCGGCTTCAGGGTGACCGATAAACAACCAGTTCTTCTTGCCGATCGCGCTGGGCCGGATGGCATTCTCCGTCAGATTATTATCGATCTCCAATCGGCCATCCTCGAGGTAGCGATTCAGTGCCACCCATTCATTAATGCAATATCTGGCGGCTTTGCCCAGGGGGCTTTCTGGCAGGTTCTGCGCGATGGCCTTCTCCAACTCCGGCAGGAGCCTTTCCAGAATGGGCTTGGATTTTTCCTGTCGCAAGGCTTTGCGTTCATTCGGATCAAGTCGTCGCTCTCGCGCGACGGCTTCCACCAAATATAATTTTCTGAGCTCATCAATAAACGGCGGCGCCTGGACCGGGTGGTCGGGCTCCGCCTCGATGAACTTTCGCCGGACATGCGCCCAACAGCCGACGGGGATTAGATTTTGGCCCGGTTCCTTAACGAGTGAACTGTAAGCGGAGTAGCCGTCTCGTTGCAGATAACCTTTAAAGCCGTCCAGCAGTTTTTTGGCCTCCGCTTTGCCCCGGCCCGGATGAAACTCAAACACCACGTTCTGGCGGGGCCGTCCCATCACCCACAGATGGCCTTTGACCGTTTTGCCCTGCACATCCGGGTCCATCACGTTCACCGGCGTTTCATCGGCTTGGACATAATCGCCCGCGAGCAGTTGGCGCTTCATCTCGCGCACAATCGGTTGGAGCGCGGTGGCGCCGTGCCTCACCCAGTCGCCCAGTGTGCTCTTGGGGAGGTTGACTCCGAGCCGGGCAAAAATCTGTTGCTGCCGATACAGCGGCAGGTGGTCCACGTACTTGGCCAAAATCACTTGCGCCACCAGGCTGCTATCAGCGCTGCCTTTGAGAATCAGGCTGGGGGGCAAAGGCGCGATGCTCACGCCGGCCCGACCACATTTGCAGGCCAGCTTCGGCCGAATAATCTCGTGGCGAATCACCTTGGCCGGGATGTATTCGAAGCGCTCACTCTTCTCGCAGCCAATCTTGCACTTCTCTTTACCGCAATGGGGACACACCTTTTCTTCCGGCTCCAGTCGCTCCGTCACTGTCTCCACGCTTTTAATCGCAAACTGCCGACGCGGACGTGGCTCGGGTGCTTCGGTGGACGGCACGACCACTTCTTTGGTGGCCGGTGCTTCGGCTGGTGGCGGAAAGAGCGAGAGTAAAACCTGTTCTTTGGAAAGGATGCTTTCCTGGGCCCGGCGCTCCGAACTCGGGCCGTAGAGTTGCTTCTCCAGCTGGGCCACTCGCCACTGCGCCTGCTGGAGTTGATTGAAGAGGTTAGTGACGATAGCGCGCGCCTGTTCCACCGAGGTAATCTCCGGCGCGGTTTTCGTCGTGGCGTTCATCAGTTCGGTGATCTGATCCTCGCCACGATCAAAATGTTCAAAAGATTTTTAAATTATTTTCGAAATATTTTAACGCCGGTACCAACCTGGTTTTTGCCGCACTTCGAGCCCGGAGAGCAGCGCGATGAGTTGCTCGCTACGCAAGCGCGCCGTGCCGCTCTGCGCCTGCCGTGGCCAGGAGAAACGCCCTTGCTCCAATCGCTTGGCGCAGACCCACAAGCCACTGCCATCCCAGAACAACACTTTCACCCGGTTGCGCCCTGCATTGGTGAACACAAACCAATGGCCCGAGAGCGGGTCCTGGTGCAGCACGGTTTGAGTGAGCATAAACAGTTTGTTGAAGCTGGCACGCAAGTCCACCGGTTGTGTGGCCACGAAAATCCGCGTTCCGGAAGAGCAACTCAGCATAGGCGCAGCAGTTGGTCGACCAGGGTCGGGGGCGTGTCCTTACTCATCCGCAATACGGTGCCGTTGGGCAAGGTCAACTCCACCGCCCAGGCAGAGCGCTGCGCGCTCCCGGGCAACTTCAACTCCGCAAAATCGATTGCCTCCGGCGCCTGCTTGTCCGCAGGCTTGCTCCCTCGCTGCTTTCTTAGCCATCGGTAGAGTGACCTGTATCCCAGTCCGTGTTGGCTACTGAACTCCCGCAAACCAAGACCTGACTGCAAATACTTCTCTACCCACTCGGCTTTTTGTGAAGCCGTTAGCGTCCGCAATGTTTGGGCTGGTACTTCTGCAACCGACGCCGCCTCGCTATTTGGTTCGTTCATCAGGCAAGCTTAACAGCCACCTGCTGATCGGGAAGAATGCGGCTGAGCGGATGCTTACGAAGCTTCACAGGTTTGCCCGCCTCTGAAATCGAAAAATGTTTTCAACCACATTCTGTCGCATCCTGCCACATATTTTGTCCCCTTCCTCAAAACCTCGGACAATATCCAAACGATCCGAGGCTATCCGAACCTTTCCGAGGTTAAGTATTTTTTTTTTCGGCCCCTGAACTCTCAAGCGAGGAAGGCAATCTCGCTACCCTTTCCTCAATCTGGAACCGCATTCAACTGTATCGGCTAGTATCACTGAATATCGGCTACTAACGCTTAATATCGGGTGGTAACGCTTCGCCCTTCCACGTGGTGCTTGGAAAGGGTCACCCTCATTCACCGTAATTCGAACCATAAATTTTTTCCCACGAGCCGTTCGGCAAACATTCCCTCACTCTTTAAGTGCCTTTTTGGTTTGGCTATATATGGTGTACCAGCACGCGTCGCTTAGTCGCGGTTCATCGCGGTTAATCGGGGCCCATCGCGGTTCGTCCGTTTTGATTCCGGGGGTTCCTGGTGGGCCAACCCGGGGTTGCATGGTGGCAAGCAGCGCACCGATAGGCGGTTTGGCCGGCAGCCATCCGTCTGGGCATGAAGGCTTGCAGCTCATGAAAAAAGGTGAAAGGGGTTGATTATTGAATTGTGGTCAGAAAGGTGCGTTGGCGGAGCTGCATTTATAGTCGGGCCTGCCTGGCGGAATCGAGATCACTTGCATCGCCGACTGGCCTCGGCAAGGAACCTTGGATTTATTTGTGGCGATCAGGCGTGAGTAGAGATGAAAATATTTTTCGATGGTGTGCTCAAATGAGAACCTTGCCTGGGCAACTTTTCGGCAGACGTTTGGATCCAGTCGTTCACAAGCGGTAATCGCGGCAGCCATTTGCGGAATATTATTCACGAGGAAGCCAGTTTTACCATGCTCGATAAGCTCCGCCAGTGCCCCGGAGGGAAAAGCGACGACCGGAGTACCGGAGGCCAGCGCTTCCATGGTGACCAGCGAACTCGTCTCCGGTGCCGTGCTGGGGACAACCAGGCATTTGGCGGCTGATAATAACCGGCGTTTGCGTTTGAATCCGAGTGCTCCAATGAATCGTCGTTTTCCACCCAGCCGCGGCAGTATCTGCTCGGCAAAATAAGTGCGATGACTTTCATAGCCGAACACTTCGCCGGCAAGCAAGAGGGGGACACGTGCCAGTGCTGCGGCGTCCAAAGCCAGATGAAACCCTTTCTCAGGGCAAATGCGTCCAAGTGCCAGAGCAAAATCTCGTTTCGCATGCAAGGCCTGGAACCGGGCGACCTCTACGCCATTTTCAATCGGTGGCAGCAGATAACTGCAGCGAGGGCAGGACCGGTGCTGGCTCAGAGAAACGCAATGGACATACGTGTGAGGTCGAGTGGCGGCAAACAGCTCCTGGGGATACCAATGAGGCGGCAAGTGAAGGGTTATTAACGTTGGGGTTGTTCCGGATGGCAAATAATCATAGGCATCGATGCCATGAAGATGAACCAAATCCACTTTCCAGTGCCTTAAAGTGTGTTCGATGGCCTCGCGGTGAGCCCTGACCGCCCGGGATTTGGTGGCATTATCCAGTCGATTTGGCGGATACGGGCTCGGAATTAATGTGCCAGCGACCTTTGAGCCACTGCTGGCCAGGACCAATGAGCGATGACCGGCCCGAACCAAGCCGTAGTCCAGCGAACTAAGCACTTGTTCGGCACCACCTACGGAATCCGGCCCCACGGACGCAAGTGGATAGGCGACATTAAGGATAGTCAACGACATGCGGAGGTGGTTTCGAAAACCGAAACCTCGTCGCCCGTTCGAGGTGCTGTGCGTTGCAAACGCTTTTCAGCAGCAGTTGCCAAATCACGCCAGGCAGCGCCGGCCATACCCCAGTCGAATGTCTCGTAGTGCAAAGCACCTGATTGAGGCGGCGTGGTGAAATCATAACCGGGAGACGCCCGGAATCGCTCGTGGGTGACGGCGAATCCAGCAAGCGTCCGTTGCTGAGTCCGAAAACAACTAAAAAGTTGCTTTTTGAAAGTACGTTCCCGTTCAGAAAGCGGCACAGTGATAATTTGCGTTTCCGCGCAGGGAAGGAACTCGCCGGTAACCATTATCCCCGCGCGGAGATGATAAGAGGTAAATTCAAAGACCTGTGGCGAGAGGCCAGCTTGCTCCCGTAAAAGCTCGCAAGCATGGTGAACCGCAAACGCTGCGGAATCGTGATCCGGGTGACCGCCTTCGTATGCGTGAGTGATGATCACGTCTGGTTGCAACTCCGTGAAAAGTTGGGACAAGGAGCTTGTCAATGCGGCCAGCTCAAAGCTGGTTCCCTGGTCAACCCGCTCCAACCAATGTAATTGTGAGGGCGCAATTCCACACAGGTTCATCGCGGCCAGAGCCTCCCGTTTCCTCGCCTCCGCATAAGCCTCGCGGGTGTGAAAGCCATTCGCTTTGGTGTCTTGCAAATTCTTCGGTGCACCATCGGTGATATAAATGATATGGGCTCCCGTCCAGAGGGGCAAATGAGCTCCAGCGCCGATGACTTCATCGTCCGGATGTGCCGCCACAATGACAATTCTGAGCGGGCAGCGCCATGCGGCACCAAAGCAAAGCTGGTGCAGGAGCGCATTTTTCGGATCGATTCTCATGGCCTGGCCGGATAAACACTTTGCGGTGCGCTCTCGAGCCGTTTCCAGCGGCATACGAATACTTCCGGTTCCGGGTGAGTCAGGATCTCAAACCCGGAGCTGCGAAGCATTGCCTCGGCACAGGCGCGATTGGGTATCCACCAATTAGTAGGATCCCCCGAATATTTTTTTTCTATAAAGTACATCTGGGGAAATCCCCGGCGTTCGAAGATTTGGGTTTGCCAAAAATGGTAATCGTCCGCAACGGGCTCGATATCCTCGCTTCCGCGCTGCATGGATTGGAATACCAGTAAGTCGCGGGCGACATGCTCGTGAATCAAATCCAGCGCGAGCAGCGGATGCCGGAGGTGATAAAACACACCCATGAAGAGGACCAAATCAAATGTTTCCCGCAGAGCCCCAATGTCGTAAACGGACATTTTGCGAAATTCAATTTCGGTTTCGCACATTTCTGCGGCAAACCTGGCCTGGGCCAGGTAGGTATCATCGAAATCCAGTCCAAGGACGCGCTCGGCGCCGCGACGCTTCATCTCAATCGAGTAAAATCCCGCATTGCAGCCAATATCCAACACGCTTTTGCCGCTTAGATCCGCTGGAATGGCGTTGGCAAAATTGCGCCATTTTATTTCCGGATAGTCTCCAAGAAAGTGATTGGGGGCGGTTTGCACGCCTCGCAAGTTTAAGTTATGGAACCAGTCACCGAGTTCGCGAACTCGCTCACGAATTGCTTCGCTGCTGGCACTTGATGATTTCGCGCGAGGTATACTCATAAATGGCTATTTGGAAGAAGTCATACTGCGGTTCAAGACGGGCTCCGTCATGCGCGAGGGCTTTGGCACGATGTTCGACCTGGTTTTCTCGGTATATTCCTGGCCGGGCAGGCTTTGTATGCTCGCTGTGCTTAACAGATTTATTGCGGAGCGATATCCGTGCAAGGTGCCAATATCGACATAGGATTCACCTGCTCGTATTCCTCGGGCTTTCCCACCCTGTGCAAGATAGGCATTTACTAATGTTCCTATGTACTCGTCGTTTCGCTCCGGTTGTCGCCAAAGCTCGTATAACTCTTGAAAAATCGCGCCAGGCATTTTGAAGGCACCCCAAATCCAATTGGAGCGCGCTCCCTGCTGCTTTACCTGTATCTCGGAAATTTCGCCCTGGTCGTTTGTTACCACTGCGTCGAAGAACTCCGGGTGCTTAACTGGAAATAAAAGAAAAGAAAGCTCATCGTCCGGCAGCGCACATAGTCCATTCGCCGGGAACCAAATGGTATCCGGCAAACCAAATAACACCGGTTCTTCCCGACTTATTAATGGTAGTGACTGGAAAAGAGCATCACAAAGCCCGGCCGGGCGCGCTTGAACCACATAAGCAAAGCGCACATCGCTGATGCCTCCCCCATAATATCCCAGGATGTCTGACTTACCCGGAGAAATTACGAAACAAATTTTGTCCGCTCCGGCACTTATCATCCGCTCGATAATGTATTCGCTGACGGCGCGAGGCCGCTCGGTATCGCCATCCAACCTGGAGCCGACAGGCAGCAATTCTTTTGAAAAGGCCAGCGGTTGGATCCGGCTTCCTGCTCCTGCGGCTGGTATAACTCCCCACATAAAGTATTTCGCGGATTTCCTGCCTACTCTCGGTTTTTCCGGGCCTGTCGCCAGTCGGGGAAACCCGCAATCCGTGTGTTTAAATCGTTCTCCGTTAAATCGTTTCTGTGCTTCTCAACAAGAGCCAGCTACTTCACTCATTTTTGGTTCGTCGATTGAAGCCCTGGCCTGTTCACAAATTGATTCGAGCTCTTTAGCCCGGCGCTCTGCCGTGTGTTCCCTTAACGTTCGCTCCCGTGCGGCAGCTCCGATTTTTTTTAAGTCTTCAGCCGGTAATCTCAAGGCTTCAATTGCTTGTTCCGTCTCGTGTGCCACAATCAATTCTGCGCCAGGATCGAAGAAGTGGTCCAACCCCTCAAACCAATCAGTTAATATAGGTGTGCCGCATGCGGCGGCCTCGAATAGCCGGCCGGATGGACAATAACCCATTTGCGCCATAGCACCCCGAGTTACGTTAAGGGTCATGCGACATGAGCAATAAAACGAAGGGTGCTCGCGCGGTGACACATGACTCGCGAAATAGATGTTGTTTGTCCACGGGAAGCCTTCCGGGTACATGGCGCCGCCGATGAGAAACTTTTGTTCAGGCAACCTTCTTGCCGGTTCGACAAAAAGTCGTTCAAGGGTCGCTTGCCGATCCTCGGCGTAGGTGCCGAGATATGAAAGGTCAGCCGCATAAGCCGCTACGGGATCTACCGGTTGATGCACTTCCGGATCAACGCTTCCATATAGTGGCGCAACTCTCCTGGCACCTAATTTCGATGTAAGTTCGGTAAGCGCTTCGCCCCCGGTGTAACTGAGCACCAGATCAAAGTCTTTGAGCCCGCGCTCACCAATATAGGATACCTGCTTTCCGTCTCGCAATTGGCTCAACGTGACGGGTGTATCCAAATCGTAAAACACGCGGAGCGCCGCCTTTGATCCTAAAACCAGTTCGGAAGCCATTATGCCATCGGGACAGTATGAGGTGACCATGGCTACGTCTGCATCGGAAAGCTGGTTATCCGCTTCCCCAAGAATTGTGCACCAATCTCGATATAAAATCAGTTTGGCGCCGTCTAATTGCGTGAGATCCCGGTGACCAGCATAGTAGGGCACATCACGCTCAAAAAAAATGACCTCGTGCCCACTCTTTCCCAAAGCCCGGCACAATCCGCGCCAAAGGGTGGCATGCCCGTTACCCCAGGAAGAGCTGACCGTGAGACCAAAGATAACAAATTTCATTTGGCTTAGACGTAACTCGGCTTCACCACATCCAATACATACGATTCCAACTCTTCTGCCCGGTGCTGCGCAGTGTGATGTGCCAGTACGCGAGCGCGGGCCCGTTCTCCAATTTGGCTCCGCTCACTTTCAGAAATGTTGCGGAGATATTCCAATGTGTCTTCGCCTGAATGTGAGACCAAAATCTCACTGCCGAGTTCGAAGAATGTTTCCAGCCCTTCCCAATAATCCGTTATGATTGGAGTACCACACGCGGCAGCCTCGAAAAGCCGGACGCTTGGTGAATAGCCCGCTTCGATCATGTCAGCCCTGGTTATATTCAGGGTGAACTCTTGCGCGTTGTAAAAGGCCCGATGGCGTTTTGGCGGTAAATGAGTAAAGCGCTTTACGTTTTTTGGCCATCGGATGTTTTTAGGATACTGCGGTCCAGCCACCACAAAACGACCTTTCGTCCAACGCCGAGCCGGTTCCAGCAACAATTCGTCCAGAGCAGGTTGCCGGTCATCACTATAAGTTCCCATGTAACCCAAATTCCATTTTGCCGGTGTCTTATCTGGGAAATAGAGCGCCGGATCCACAGAACAATACAACGGGCGCGCGATCGGTGCTCCAAATTCGGTTTGAATCCTCTCGAGCATCGGCCCACCAGTGAACGACAGGTAAATTTGGTACTTCGGAATTAGTTTCTTTGTCAGATAATCCAAATTCCCTTTTTCCAGATTCGCGATGGTAACTGGTGTATCTATATCATAAAACGCGGTCACGCCTTGCGCGATGTCGTTGACCCATTCACCAATGACTGCACCTTCCTGGACATAAGAGCCGACAACCACCAGATCGGCCTTGCGAATACAGGAGGCGAAACGGTTCTTAAGTTGAGCTACGCTCGAATAGAGTTCCAATTTGCAGTAGTCCGGTGCAGGTAAGTCACGATTTGAGGCGTACCATTCCACATCGCGCTCCAAGAATTGAACCTCATGCCCGCGCCTTTTCAATTCACGCACGAGCGCTCGATAGGTTGTAGCGTGCCCGTTCCCCCATGAAGAAGTAATCGATAGGCCGATAATCACTATTTGCATGGACCGTGAAGCTTTCCTGCCTCTCTGGGTGTTATAGGCGGACCCGTTCAAATGAGGTAAAACTTCATTGATTCCGTTCAATCGCGCCTCCAGCAGCGGGGGGACAGATTTGAGCAGATTCGCTCGAGGTGCTCGGCGGCTATGACTGTGACCATTCAAATGCCCATTCGTACGGGTAAAGGCAGGGAGGAGTTTTCCTTTCATGAGATTTTTTTTGCCTTAACTTGCTACGGTATTCTCCATAGGAATCTGAATGTTTGGCAGGTTCCCATTTAAAATCTTTTCCAACTGATCTGCCCGATGTGCATAGGTGTGTTCGTTAAGCACGCGACGCAACGCTGCTTTCCCAATTGTTGTTGCTCGGTAGGGATCAAGACTTTCGAGGTGCTCCGCAACTGCGTCACCGCTACCGGCCACGAGCACCTCAGTACCTGGTTCCAGAAACATTTCAATACCCTGCCACTCATCGGTGATTAGGCAGGCGCCCGCGCCTGCTGCTTCGAAAACCCGGGTTGGCGGGGAAAAGCCGTAACGTGCCATGCTCCCCCGGTTCACGTTTAGGACTGCCATGGGACTGCAGTTGAAAGCATTGTGCTCGTGGGTATAAACGTGGCCGAGGTAGTTCACATTCTTCGGCATTGCTTTGTCTGACCATCCATTTCCCCCGAGAAGAAATTGCTTCTTTGGCAACTGGGCCGCCGGATTCAGGAAAAATTCCTCGACTCTTTTTTCTCTGTCCGGCATCCGATTACCCAGGAAGCCAAGGTCACCTGCAAATCGAGGTTGCTTTCCTGCTGGAAAGTGGGTTTGCGGGTCGAGCGCGTTATAAATCGGAATGCAATCCCTCGCCCCGGCCTCCACATACGCTTTGATGACTGGGTTACCGCCTCCGTACGTCAAAATTAAGTCATACCTCGGAATTAGCTCACAAAACGGATCTTTTGGATTACTTTGGATACGGTCCAGGGTGGCGGGCGCGTCGACATCCAAAAACGCCACCAACCGGTGAGAATTCTGTAACCGCAAAACTTCCCGCTCGAGCAACTCGTCAAATACCCCAACGCCGCTTGCTTTAATAATAACGTCAGCGTCACTCGCGGAGCCAATCGCCTGAAGCGCATCTTCCTCCTTCTCACCACCGTAAACGATGACTCGTGCCCATTCAGGATCAGCTATGTCACGATGCTCCTGCCGACCATAGGCGTTTGGCTCATAAAACGTTATACTATGACCTCGCTCAGCCAGAGCACGAATCAATCCCCGATAGTACGTTGCTGCCCCATTCCAATAGGCAGAAACCAGGCTGGATCCGAAAAAGGAGATATTCATAATTTAATCAAATCCATTCATTTACTATTTTGCGATCTCCATGAGTGCCTCCGCTGGCTCCTGGGCGACGCTGTTACGCTTCAATTCGTTCGTGATTTTCATTAATTCATTTACGCGGTGCGCACACGTATGGCGGGCCAGAATTGTTTTGAGCCCGTGTGCGGCCAGGGATTCGGCTAAACCAGGCTCATTCAGGACGGAGCGTAGATGCTCATTCATTTGGCGGCCGTTAGCCGCCACCAGATAATCACGACCGGGGGAAAACAAATGCTCGGCGTCGTCCCACGGAGAGCAAACCAAGGGTATGCCGCAGGCCAGCGCCTCAAATGGCCGGATCGTGGGAATACCCGGCAAAGCCTTTACGTAAGGTCTTCTCGGTACATGCACAGTGACTCGGCTCGCAGCAAATACCCGTGGTGCGTAAAAATTCGGAAGCCAACCACCATAGGAAATGCCCGCTTCCCGAAGCGCGTCCTGCGCGAATTCTGGATAACGAACTCCAAAAACTTTAGTTTTAAGTTTCAGGTTCTTGACTGGCTCAATCAGAAATTCGCTTAGCTCCGCAGTCCGTTCTCCATCTCCCCAATTGCCAATCCACACAAGCTCGCATTCCCGTTTTACGTCGCCCATCGGACGAAATACTCGAGTATCGGCTGCTTCATGCCAGGTCCATGCCCGTTCAACTCGTCCACTGACCTGATAGAGTTCCTCCAAAATCTTTCCATACGCCAGCACGCCATCGTAGTTGGAGAGTTCATACGTGGCCATGCTTTGCGGCTCAGTCACCATGCGATGATGCGTGTCGTGGAACAGCAATGTATAACCGCCAACTCGCTTTCGGTGCTCTCCAATCCTTTTAACCAGCCCATGCTCGTTCCATTCGTGAACCAATACCAGATCGGCGCCTTCGAGCACCTCGTCCAAATCTAACTGAGCGGGTTGATACCGTGTTGCCTTAAGGCCAGGATAAGCTTCATGAAATTTTCGGATCGGTTCGGTCCCGTGTTCTTTTAAAAGGTTTAACGCACTCCAGGAGTTTTTTGGTTCGAAGATTTTTACTTCATGCCCTCGCGCCAACAGCTCTGTGGCAATTCCTCGGAGAAAATGGGCGTTCCCATGATTCCAGTCTGAGAGCAGCGTGTGATAAAACATCAGGATGCGCATAGAGGTAAGGGCTGGCTGAGGTTGGTCAGAGGATGACGCGTGGCCGCGGTTTGATATGCCGCTAAATAGCGTCTCGCCATTAGATCTGGTGTATATCGCGCTGCACGTTTTTTGGCTTTTCCGGCAAAGGTAACAATCTGTTTGGGATCATTCGTCAATTCGTTTAAAACGTTTCGTAGTTGGTCTGTATCATGAGGAGTGACGAATATTGCCGCATCGCCCCAGATTTCCCTCAGGCTGGGAATATCACCCAATACCAGAGCACAACCACAAAGGGCTGCCTCGAGCACTGAAAGTCCAAACGGCTCATAGCAGGCCGGTAATGCGTAAATTGAAGCGCGCCGGAACCAGCCGACAGTCTCCTCAGGGGATAAGCATCCTAACGTAATCGCCTCGTGCTTCACCGCATTCCTGTCGGCTTTCGTTCCTAAGGCTGCTATGCAATCTCGTGTCCCGGGCTCCGCTTGTTCACCTGCAATAAATAATGGCCAATCCAATTGCGAGGCAACTTTTGTCAGAGCAGATACATTCTTCGCCTCATCCCACAAACGTCCCGCACTGAAAATGAACGGTTCCTTTTCCACCTCGGCATCAGGGATTTCTCTGCCATTTGGAATGACGATGGCATTGCGAATCTTTCCGTAATTTTGATCAAGTGTTTGGAGCAATGCGCGGGATGGGGCCGCAACCAGTTCTGCAGATTGTAATCCCAGCGTCACCGCCTCGCGGTAAGTGTCCCAGGTTGCTGGTGCCTCACATCGATGCACAGCTCTCCACCATGAAAGGACGCAAGAATGTGCCACGACCACCCGCGGAGTAAGCCATGGCAACGCGGCATGAGCATAGCCATTCAAGTGAACAATGTCCGGACGCACGGTCTCTTCCAGGCCTAACAACCACTCGCCTGCAGCCTCCACGTCGTCCCAGGGATCTTGCATCCACTCCAGCTTGAACGAACTTTCATGAATGGTTAGTCCTGGCAGCGACTGCACCGCTTCACGTTGATACTTGGATAAGGGCCGCCCCATGGTCGCGAGCACAACCTGCACGTCATATCGTGCCAATGACCGAATCAATTCCAGAGCGTACGTCCAAACACCTCCTACCGTGTCTGCTGTCATCAGGATGCGTTCAGGATACCCGGTCATTTTGCAGCCTCATAAATTGCATCCAGCGCCGTGGCGATCTCATTTAAATGCCCGACCTCAGGATTAAATTTTTCCCCTCGAGCCAATTTTTCTGTCCAATCAATAGCAGCTCTCCCTCCCCAGTTCTCCTGGATGCAAGTTAATGATCGCGTTGACGTGCCCTGGAAACGCTCTGCCTTAAAATGATAAAACGAGCCTTCAATATTGTGAAATGCCGCTCCTCCCTTAGTCCCATAGAATGCGCCGCTGATTACGGCATCACATCCAGCCGGCAACTTCCACGAACACGCCAATCGAATGGTAGCTCCCGTCTCCAAATCCAATGTTGCAACGGCATAATCCTCCACTGACTCACAGCGGCCCCTGATCGGTTTTCCTTGAGCGAAAAGTTTGCTGCTTACTTTTGTGATCCGGGGAAATCCCAAATTCCAAAGTGCGAGGTCAACTAGATGGATGCCCAGATCAATAACACAGCCACCGCCGGACAATTTCCAATCATAAAACCACTGCTTGTCCGGGCCGTATGCGTTGTGAAACATCAGGTCGATGGCAAAGATGTCACCTAATTCGGTGCTGCGACATAGCTCATGCACATCGCGAATGCAGGTTATATAACGATAGGAGAGATCTACTGCTAACAACCGGTCAGCGGCCTGTGCTGCGTCTACTACCTTTCGTGTCTCGCCGGCTGTTCGTCCGAGTGGTTTCTGGCAGAAGACCGCCATGCCATGCTCGAGGGCTGTGACAGCCTGTTCAGCGTGCAACGCGCTCGGTGTGGCAATGACCAAACCGTCCACGTCGGCGTCCAATAGTTCTTCGAACGTTTCAAATTGGTCCGCATTAGGCGCTACATCTTTGGTTTTATCCCGCAATTCTTTGACCGGGTCTGCTATTGCCGCTACCTCGACCAAACCGCTTCCAGCGATCGCTTCGAGCCGGTGTCTCCCAATCCAGCCAACTCCCAGGAAGCCCAATTTCGGCTTCTTCCGTGACGCTGGTCGGTGAAGCCTTTGGGGTGCTTGGTTTAAAACTGGCGTCATATGCGAATCAAAGCCTTTAAGAAGTTTGCTGGCCTCTCGCGCATGGCATCCAGTGCTTCGCCCAGCTCTTCCAAACGAAAATTGTGTGTGTAAAGCTTTCCGGGATTTAGTGCGCCACTGGCCACTGCTTTGACTGCTCGCCTGACCCCTTCGACGTACACGGCCTGTTCACGTTCGTGAGCATTTATCACGTCAATGCCACGCCAGTTCCAAAGCTGCATATTTACGTTTCGCGGTCCGTCCTGATGATACCCAGCGATAATTAAGCGACCGCGTTCGCGAGCGAGTTCTCCAGCCAGATCCAGGGCCATTGTTGCCCAACAGCCTCAATGACCCGTTCACAGCCATTCCCCTCAGTGAGGCGCTTTACTTCCGCGATGATTTCCTGATGATCTCGCATGGGAATTGTTTCAGACGCTCCCATCGCTGTGGCTACGTTCAATGCATAATCCCGACGGGAAATTGCTATCACCCTTGCTCCCGCTTGCAGGCTCAATTCTGTCAGGACAGCTCCCAGAAATCCGATCCCCACAATAGCCACGGTTTGCCCGCTGCGAATATCGCACCTTTCAAATACGTTCAAGGCACACCCCAGAGCTTCTCCCGGAAATGGCTGACCATTCAATGCGCCCGGTAGCGGAATGACCGCGAGTTGGTGGGCGACGTCGTACTCTGCATAAGCTCGATATGACAGTAAGGAGACACGGTCCCCTTTTTTAAGATCCGTCACTTCGCTCCCAACTTCGTCAATAACTCCCCATCCTTCATGGCCGAGTTCTCCAGGTGCGAGCGGATACTTAAACCATGGCCTGCCTTCCCAGGGCGCCAGGTTTGAGCCGCAAACTCCGCATCCCTCTAATTTTATCCGCACTTGCTCTGCACTGGGTTCAGGGACATTCACTTCTTCAATGCGGATGCTTCGAGGTCCCGCTACCACTGCCGCTCGCATGGTTCTGAGGCCGTGTGTTTCATCCTGCGTGCCCCAAACTGTGTTTTCCGAGATGATCCGTCCGGAATTCAACCGCGGGGCTGCAGTTAATGGTTCAGCACTCATCTGATTTCTGTCGCTTCAAAATTCATCCGACACGAGCACGCAATTGGCGTTAAAGTGGTACGCTGCCACAGCTTCTTTAGGCCTTCGGCTGCTTAGACGGCCTTTGCCAAGGTTCGGTTTAGTTTTGCGCGGGAAGCGTTCCGCTGTTGAAAATCTTTGAGCTTAATTGTCTTACGGTTTCGCAACGCTCGTAGGGCTGGTCGTTCAACCCTGGATTTATTACCGTTGGCAAGGTTCTGCCGTTCCTTAACCAAATCCCCTATCTGTAAGATGGACTGGGTTTTCAGGCGGCAATGCTCCTGGAGCCAATGGTATAGTTTTGATATTCCGACTTTCACGCCCACCCGCGCCGACCAACCAGTCAATTTGGAAAATTTGCGGGTGTCGGATACATAATATTGCTGGTCGGCGGGCCGCCATGCTTCAAAGCGAACCTCTGGACGTTTCCCGTGCAGTTCCGTAATGAGCTCGATCAATTCAAGTAAACTAATCGTGTTTCCGGCTCCTCCACCGATGTTAAAAGGCTCTCCCGATATCGTATCGATCTTCTCCTGCGCCAGAAGAAAAGCGTCCACTAAATCCTCTACGAACAACACATCGCGCACCTGGCATCCGTCCCCATAAATCGTAATCGGCTCGCCTTGCAGGGCTTTGATCAGAAAATGTGCCACCCAGCCCTGGTCTTCATTGCCAAACTGGTGTAGCCCATAAATGCAGCTCATGCGAAATACTGCTGTGCGCATTCCGAACGTGCGCGCGTAATCCAAGACATACTGGCAGGCTGCGCCCTTGGAACACCCGTATGGGCTATGGAAATGCAAGTGACGCTCCTCGGAAAAGCCGTTAGCCCTGGTGCCTTCATCCTCAGGCTCGTAACGCCCTCGGTTCATCCGCAATCTTACCTCTTTTAAGTCGCCGTAAACTTTGTTGGTGCTCGTATAGATGAGCGGCGGCCGATTATTCAAAGCACGCAATGCCTCCAACAAGTTCAAGGTTCCTCGCGCATTGATTTCGAAATCCTCGATCGGATTTATCAAACTTGTCGTTACCGCCACTTGCGCTGCGAAATGAAAAACCTGGGAAACGCCTCTGACAATCGTGTTAAGCGCAGCCGCGTTGCGCACGTCCCCGTGTTCCAGTTGCACAAGGTTTCCATGCGTTTGCCTTAACCATTCCAGATTTTGTTCCACCCCAGGACGCGATAAATTATCAAATAAAATCACCGGTTGTCCGGACGAGAGGAGCCGATGAGCCAGATTGGCCCCAATAAATCCTGAGCCACCTGTTATTAAAACCGGTTTTTGATGCCTGCCTCCATTCACAGGGGCACGGTAGGTCTGGCCATTGGTGGGTTCCAGCCTGGATCGGGTGCTGCCGTTGCGTTTCAGTGAATTCCTTGAGTGGCCATTCTTCATACAGTTAAACCTCTTGCCGAGAGCTCTGCACTGGCTTGTTCCACCCTGTCCTCGGCCACTTGTCCTTCCAGCCAGGTGACGAGCTCGCCCAAACCCTCTTCCAGTGTCACACTCGGTTCATATCCCAGCACCGTTTTCGCGAGTGTAATATCGGCAAAACAATGCCGCACATCTCCGACGCGGTATTTTTCCGTGATGCGCGGTTCGATGTAGCCCTTGCCCATAACTTCCGCGATTCTCTGTCCCAGTTCTTTGATGGTATAATGATTGCCGCTCCCTACATTAAATACCTGTCCCTCCGCTTTCGGGGTTTCCAGGGCAAGACGGCAAGCGCGCGCGACATCGTTAACGCTCACGAAATCGCGCTGCTGCAAGCCGTCTTCGAAAATCAAAGGCGCATTATCATTCATTAATCGAGAGGCGAAAATGGCCATTACTCCCGTATACGGATTCGATAATGCCTGCCGCGTGCCATATACATTAAAGAATCGAAGCGCCACTGTTGGTATTTTGTAAGCACGGCCGATGATGAGACACAGGCGTTCCTGGTCATATTTGGAGAGTGCGTAAACGGATGATAACGACGGTAACTTGCTCTCTGGAGTGGGGATCGGCGTTAATACATCGCCATCCGGCGCATGCACCTCCCAGTCCTTCGCTGCGAGTTGAGTTAGCCCTCTCTCCGTACCTCCAATTAAATCTCCGCCAGGTGTTTTGTAGAGGCCTTCACCATACAAACTCATGCTGGACGCAACCACTACCCGTGGTACTGGCTTCTCAATCAGCGCTTGAAGCAAATTCGCGGTCCCCTGGTTGTTCACAGAAGTGTACTTATCCACTTCATACATGCTCTGGCCGACGCCTACCATTGCGGCAAAATGAAAGACCGCATCAACACCTTTAAGGCTTTTCCTTAAGGCGTCTGCATCCAGAACATCACCGACCATTAATTCCACTTCGTCATTTAGATATGATGGTCGTTCACGCCTGGGTCCATGCACTTGCGGACTTAAGTTGTCGAGAACTCGAACTTCGTATTGGTGTTTAAGAAGTTCGTCTGCGAGGTGAGATCCAATGAATCCCGCTCCTCCCGTGATTAAAACCTTCTTGCTCATGCGATTAACTCCGCCTGCTTCCACATGATGCAAAGCTTAATCCGGTGTGATGCAGCAACAAGCGGGGGAACACCCCGTTTTAAACCTTCTAAACAGAGTATTTACCTTCGCACGTTTTCTGTGCTCTTATCTGCGATCAAATTCGCAGATGGCTCGTTCGTCAAATGCTAACCAAAAAAATTTAGACTGTTTCGATTCACTTGCTGGGCGCGATTGTTCTAACTGCGCTTCCAGGTAATAACTTTTTAATTGAGTTCCGTGCAGTGCGTGCAATCCGTCACACGCGCGTCTTTACTACTCCTTCCAAATAAAAAATCCTCTATGGGCAAACAAACGTATTCGGGCCGGTGGCGATAATCGAGTAGCCCTATGGACGGACTTCCTAGAAGAGGGGCGGGTTCGCTGCCCGTTGCTCCTGGCTCCGCTTACTGCGAATCAGTGTGGGGGTGTTCCCGGCGCGATCGAAAATGCTCCCGCCCTATTCGTGCTCAGGAAAAAACCTTGCACGATGTTTTGTTGCTGTAAAACCACACCTCGAATGGGTGCGCGTAAGCCAGTCATAATATCTACAAAGCTCCCCGATACTGCTCCCGTCCCTTTGTCGGCTGATACTCTCAAGCCTTCCGCGCCATCTTCTGCCACAAAAGTGGCCGGAGCTTTCAAAGTTACGCGCACAAAATCCCAGGCCGCCTGCTGGTCTGAAATCAGATCACCCCCATATAATGCGGCAACGCCATTGGTGAAATTAAGCACCCGATTTTTTACCGGTGCCGTATATAATGAACCCACTGCAGTTAAGGGAAGTGAGATGCCTTCTGGATACAGTTTGTCGGGCCCAGGGTCTTTGATCCAAAAAATATTCGTACCTATGATACTCGGTGCGGCCTGGCGCAGAAGCATCCATCCCAGCACTCGCCCCCTGCCGCGGTTGAGTGTTGCGTAAAGTGGCCATTCTCCTGTTCTTGATAATCCGGCAGTCTGAGAAAAGGCTGTTCCATCTGCAACCTGGCCTGACACGACTACTGTGCCGTTGCTGCGCACGGTCAGGGATGCGTACCCATGCCCGTTGGGAAGTTCCGGGAGTGTATTCGTGTTAACAAGGCTTAACGTGTATTTGCCTGCCAATCGGGTTGGCGTCTTGTTGCTATAATAAAGTCGAATTCCCCTTAATGTTCCCGTCCACGTTTCGTTCCCAATGATACCCACCACCGTCGGAGTATCATGAGTCGTTAGCAGTTGCATATCCACTTCAAGGGGGCCGCTGACTGGTCCGGGCACTGTTACCTGGACATGATGTGCTGGATCGAACGTGCCGGAAAACCGATATGAGACTAACCCGATAATTAATTTGCCGCTAAAGCTCCGTTGCGACGCCGAAATGGTAAACTGAAAACTCCCGCATGTCTCAGTTGTGACGGTATTAGTCGCATGGAAAATTCCCTGATAAACTCCCGCCGGTGTTGGCTTCGTGAACAGTAATCCCGATGGCGAGCTCGTGGCTCCATTCGTATCAACCGGATTACTTACCCGCACCTGGTAGTAGCCTGCGTTTGCGTTGGCATAAGCGTCATTAAAATTCAAAACACTCGAAGTCGCCCCGGGAATCTCTTGTCCTTGCCATATCCACTGGTATGCCAGCAATCCTCCCGTCGCAATAACCGTAAACGCCACGCCCGCACCATGTGTCACTGTTGATACGGATTGAATCACCGGCTCATCAAGGACAAACACGGTCGCGCTCGCGGTCAAGCTGCTGAGGTTCGTCACCGTTCCGGTTGAGACATCCACAATGCTATTTGAAAAACTCAGCAGGTAATTTCCTGCGTCATCCAGTCGTGCGTCTCTCACGGTGAGCATCGCTGATGTAGTCCCCGTAATTCGTCCATCATCAAAGAGATTGGTTCCATCTTTTGACCATTGATACGACGATTGGCTTCCTTCCGGTGGCAACAGCGTGAGTTGGAAAGTGCTTCCCACTAAATTGGTACTGACTGGAGGATCAATGGAAAAGGTCTGGCCAAATGAAGTGGTTTCGCGGAGGCCGGCCAACAATCCCACGCACAAAAAAATACTGCGGATCAACACTGGAGAACTGTATATGTCAGGAAGCCTTTCCCGCCAAGCCTAACTTCCGAAAATCGGTTCTGATTAAAAAAATCAGATTTGAGGCTCAGCCCGGCACGATCTTCACCTCGGTCTTGATCGAATTGGCTATATAACATTGCTCATGCGCCTGGTGATGCAATTGAGCGATCTCAATCGAAGTGGGTTGCTTACTCCCAAAATACGTTACCTGAGGTTTGAGGTTGATTGAACTTACCCACGGAACACCTCGTTCGTTCTTTGACATCTTTCCCACTGCTTCGTCCACATAACTGGTCACTTCGAATCCCGCTTTGGACGCCAGCCATACGAAGGTTAGCATGTGGCAACTGCTCACTGATGCCACGAACGCCTCTTCAGGATCAACATTTGCTGGATTCGAGTAAGGCGCCGGCACTGAGGACGGGGCAGGGGAGGCTGGCACCGTTAACCCGCCGTCAAAGGTCCACGTATGTTCCCGAGAATATTTCCCTTTTAGAAAATCCGGCCCGTGGTAGCTCCACCTTATAATCGCTTTATATTCAGACATACTCTGTCCGCATTATGCCGCGGAATCTCAGAATTCAAGCTTCCAATTGAAACCTTACGGATTCAAAAGCACGCGGTAAAAACGGTTAGTGGTTGCCGGCGCGCTAATGTCGGTTATACGCAGCACCGGTGAACTTGCAGTCATGTTGGTTAGGGTTCTCCAGGTACCGCCGCTAACTGTGTCTGAATATTCGACCGTGTAATTCCGATGACTAACAGCAGTCCAGTTTAGGCTGAAGCCGTTCGTGTTCTCCTTCGGTTGGAAAAGTCTTGGTGCCGGTGCTCCCGTGGGTGCAAAGGCAACGCCGCGAAAAATCTGATTAATGCCGGCAGTGGCTAATGCCGTGGTTGCAGAGACCATTCCTGTGTCGGTTATCGAAACCAATCGATTTCCCGTTGACTCTGCTGTCGTCGCGTAAATCACGGGTGATGCTCCGTTGAAATCTACTGCCACTCCACGCGCGCCAATGTTCGTCAGTCCACTGAAGGCATAGCTCATTAACCAAACACTCCCGTTCAAATCCCAACGCTGCACCCCTCCTGTTCCCTTGAGCGTGTCATCCGCCAAATACGCAATCTTCATATCCGGGCTGAACGCAAACGCAAATGGGCTGGCCTTCGCCCCTGCGCTCAAAAATACGCCGGGCGTTGCCGGGCCAAATGGTGACCCTGGAATCTTCCAAATCCCCGGAATGGTCTTGGACGTGCTGAAATACAGATCTCCTCCCAAATCCTCAATCACTGCTGAGTTACTGACGACATTCTGGACAGTAGCGGCTGGGCCGTCGCCAAAATAGTAAGTTCCGCTATTGGCTCCGACTCCCCAATAATTGCCGAAGCCATCGGATGTTCCGGATCGCATATTGTTTCCACCGAATTGATTGGTGGTCACACCTGTCAGGACGAAGCCACCGGCCAAATCGATCGCTGCCAAAGCTCGGGGGACCTCGGTTGCGCTTGCATTTGCCAATGATGTGGTAAGTGCAGCGGTATTCGTTAAAGGGATATTGTAGCCCGCCAACATTAAGAGCCGACCATCCGCCGAGCGTGACAATGCTCCCTCGGAAGTAGAACTGCCGCTGATAACCAGCGCGTTACTCCCGTAATTTGGAAGTGCCAGGCTGCCCACGATGACACCGTTGGTATTGAATTGATCTATATAAATCGAATTCCCCTGATTGCTTAACAGTTCCGCTCCGTTCCCAACTCGTAATACCACCAGGTTCCCCGCTACAAAGGGCGTCGGTAACAAATTACCGGCAAAACTGTTCTGGCTTACGACCATCCCTCGGTCGTTGTACAGAATTAAAGCCGAGTTTCCCTGTGAGCTCAGAAAACCTCCGAACGGACCTTGCACAAAGATGTTCTGTCCGGCGTGTGGGCTGGCCGCTCGGCGTCGAAACGCATTCACGTTGGCAGCCACGTATAATGATTTACCGGCCGGGATGACTGTCCCGGGTCTTAGCGTGTAATCGATACTTCCAGTCAACCGCCACCTGGAAATATCGATGGCAAAATTATTCGTGTTTTGAAGTTGAACATATTGTTCCGCAAAATTCCCGCTGATTGGATTGTAATCCCAGGCGCCGATCGCGACGGCCGCATTGGTTGGTTGTCCAGCCGGAACCAATTCTCCATTCAGAGTCGCTCCCGAACCGTACAGGAAATTGCGCCGTCCGGGCAGGTAAACTGAAATGATTCGCTCGGCGTCATTCGGGAATTGGCTGAGTGTTGTGTTGCCCCAACTCGGCCCCCAGGCCGCGTAATCCAGGGCCGAATCAGAAGGGGACACATTCGGTGGATTCATTGCCGCTTCGTATTGGCGCACCAGGGGTTCAACTACTAATTGGTTGGTCGGGGTTCCATTCGGCATGAGGATGGTGTCCATCAAGGTCCGCAACCTTCTCAGATACATTTGCCGGAAATCCGGCGCTGCAAACATCAAATCAAAAAGGCGGTTCGCCGGTTTGCCTTGCTGGGCGGAATTATAAAAGTTCAGCACGTTATCGAGGTAAAGCGTGTCGGTGAAATAACCCGCGCTATCCAACCAGTTGCGTCCCCACGTCAAATCCACATCCCACGGGAAAATCGACCATTCACCTGTTCCGTCGCTATCTCGGTAGACGTAGTAATTTTTGTGTCCCAAATCCTGGCTGCTTGCGATGGCCATGTCCGCGAAGTAGCTCGCCATTTGCGCCAAGTCAAAATTGTCATAGCCATACGTCACTCGAGTTGCTAAGGGTAAGCTCTCATCCAGATTCGCGATGAACGTGCTTAAATCGGCCGTTCCCTCCCATTCGCGAGTCTTTTTTTCATTCCCGGAGGCACTGCTCAGATTGTTATACATCTTATATAATGCTCCGTCCGGACCTCGCCCAATTCGCTCCAGCCACAACTCGTCCCCATGCTCGACCATGTCCTCGATGCCCCAGAAGGCTCCGTTGAGCTGAATCCGGATGGGAAAGGAAAATAAGCCGCCACCACCCGACAATGCTGTCGTCGCATAAGTCAGGCTCGTATGCATTCGCGCCTTGTCACCATAGTTACTCAGGAAAATAACCTTCTTTTCCCGTGCGCCACCGGCCTGATAGAGAAACGAATGATCTTTGGGAAAGTCGATATTGTGGCTTTTTTTGGGCCAACCCGTTGAACTCTGACCATGCACATAAATAAGTACATTGTCGTAGAGCTCATTCCCGTAAAATATTGAGCCTCGCGTTCCGGTTCGATTATCTGACGCTCCGGGGTTTTGCATGAAGAGATGCACAACCGGCAGTTGAGAGTGAATCGAAGAATTCTGCACCACCGTTCCATAATATTCCTCCGAGTCGGTCGGGTTGGGGAACAAGGGCCATCGCGAAGAGTTTCCAGCGACATCGGCGGCGGTTACATAATACCGGATCAATTGGCCCGCAGCGGCGCCGCCAGGAACAATCCCGGTCCAAATCCCATCTCCTCCGGTAGCATCGCCATTCGTTCCCGCGTCGTTCATTGCCACCGAGACTTCGGCGTTAAACATAATTCGGTAGTGCAGCGTCACATTACCAATCGGATTAAATCCCGGAGCCACCTGGGCAGATACCGTTAGCACATTTCCGGGTGCAGGAACCGGCGGCGTATGGGCCGCCCCCGACATGATGGGCCCGAAATCATTCGGGCTCGTCCCGTTCGGTGCGCGCGGAGTTGGACCGGTAAAATATCTCCACTCCGTGCCACCCTCGGGAACGCTTTGCGCGAGCAATTGTGCCTGCAAAAGGAAATCCGTATTCGTCGGACTGATATTTAATCCCTGGATCGCTAAGATATTAGTCCCAGTCAGCAGCCATCCCCGAGCCCCGGTCACGTCAATGGCGGTCCATTGCACCGCTGCCAAATCGGGTTGGCGTTGAGTTGCAGTTGAGTTCCAGTTTGGATTGGCCGGTGCGTTAGAGTTCGCGATTAAATGACCGTTCAAGTAAGCGGCAAATCCATCATCGAATCGCATCAATAATTGCAGGCTATCCACCGCATTCGTTTCATTGACTACGAACGGGATTCTCACATAAGCCGTCCCATTGGACCCGTACATCTCCTGTTGAATATCCGTGTTGATGAAGTTCGTGTAATTGACCTGCCCAGCGTTGGTTGCCAGCAAACTTTTAATTTCGTTATTCGACAATGCCCGATACCAGACGGCCACTTCATCAATGGCCCCTTTGAAATAATTTCCGCTCCCGTCAAAGATTCCTCCGCCGCCGATGTTGAAGTCAAAATCGGACTCGCCAAAGTTTGGAGAATTTATCGAGGTGCTTCCGGCCGGGTTCCCATCAAAATAAAGTGAAAGTTGTCCATTGCCACCGACTACGTTCACGTAATGCCATTGGTTGTTTGGAAAGGGATAGGTTGCATTCAAGGAACCCACGGGAGTCCATGCCTGGATGGTAGATCCCGAAATGAAGCCGAATTCGACGGTGTCGTTCTGTCCGAATAATCCGGTGCGGTCGTTCTGCGCGGCCGTCGGATAGATCCAACCACCGAGGGTAAACGCCGGCAGGGCGTTTAAGTATTGATATGGTCCATTGACGTACGCATCGATTCCATTAAATAGCGGAGCATAATTGTTGGTCTCAAATGTGTTAAAGGTTGGCGGACGAGGGCCAGGCTGACCGAACGACACGGCGCCCAAATACCCACCCTCCGCCTGCACTCCTTCGCTTCCGGAATTCACTGCCGCGATTCCGGTCGTTTCATTCAATCGCCAATATGCCTGCGGTTGGGTGGCCAGCACCTTGGCGGCAAAGGATTCTTCCAGCGCGTCCTCTATGCCAGTCTCGTAGCCGGTTCCATTCGTCCCCGCACTCCAGGCCGAATCGTCAAAAGTATTCTGCGTCCACGAGGAGCCTGCCGCAGCGTCGCGCGGAACGAGATACTGCACTTTTGCATTCGTGGCGACCAGTGTGGTCGAGATGAGCTGCATCCCGATGCCGTAAGAGATATCCGGGAACTGTTGTGGATACTGCGGCGCAATTTCAGTCGCTACCGAACCGTCCGGTTGAAAGAGCGCCAGGTACTCTCCCTCGGCCCCCAATTTAAAGTTGGTGTGCAGTGGGGCTCCATTGGTCGCGCGATCCTTGCCATCCGCAAACACGATTATGAACGCCTTCGCGGCAATGTTAGTAGCCGGAAAGCGCCACTTACCCGGATTTCCCGAGCTATCGGTCAAAGACCAGTTCAACAGGTTCACACTGTTGCTCGACGTGTTTTGAATCTCAATCCAATCGGAATAGCTCCCATCTTCATCGACCAAAGTGCTCGTATTGCTCGCCATGAACTCCGTGATTCGAACCTGTCCCCACATTTCTCTGCTTCCGAACACTAAAAGCATGGGGAGAATGATTCTGAACGCTTGAACTTTGAACATTACAGCTTAGGGGTTGCGAATGGTAATTCTATTGGGAATGCCAGATTTTCCGAGGATGAGTGAGTGCATTTGGCATAGGGTCTTTCCAGCACATTGGGATCCTAAGCTTAGAATTCCACGTGGACAAGTTGTCGCG